>PVMK01140335.1_pt1 | contig 95540 bp, 98 predicted proteins | sample 1853481 | NCBI WGS metagenome assembly PVMK01 (sample SAMN08533507, study PRJNA380276) | Marine sediment metagenome, whole genome shotgun sequencing project.
AATTTTTATTAAAAGCTATTGCTTCTTTTGAAAATATCGTTTCAGAATACTTAGTTTTATTCTTATTGGTAATGATGTAAATTAAAAGTCCAAAACCAATACTTATTAATATTATTGAAAATACATATTTTCTCATTGTTACAGTAAAATATTATTGTGCTAAATTAAGCGGGGTTTTTTTCAAAAATACATTTTCTTTAAATGGAGGGCAATATTTTATTATCTTTTATTTAATGTAAGAAATGATCCAGACCATATTAAATATCTATAGTTTACGGAAAGTTATTATGATTGTTCAATCTCCTTATTATTTTTCTTTTCCTGCTTTTTTTTCTCTTTTTGTTCCTTTTTTGAAGCTCTATAATCTTTTATTTCTTTTTTTGCCTCATCATTTAGTCCCATGGGAATATTCAGTTTTAAAAATAAAGAGTTATTCTTAGTTCCTGATCTTTCCTTATACACATCTACAAAACCATAATAATATCTCACTCCAACTGTCCAACCTATACCTTTTAACAATCTCAATCCCGTTCCAGCTACTATTCCTGTATCAAATCTATTTAGCATGTCTGTATTAGTTTCTTTGATTCGAGCTGATTTACCATCAATATCAGAATTGAATTCTATCCATGCCTTTCGCATCAAGCCAAATTGTAGTCCTACTTCAGCATATATATGATTTTTGAATTTATATTTTGCTAATACGGGTAAAATCCAATAACTCATTTGTTGTTTGTATCTACCTTCGGTATCATATGTTGTTGCTTGTAAGAATTCCAGGTCGTCCTCTGACAATTCATCAATTCCCAAAGTCGATTTAACCAAAAATCCGGTATTTAAATACCAGTTTTCTTTCATTTTAATGTCAAAATAAAACCCTAAATAGAATGAATTATCATAGTTGTTGGTTTCCAGCCCGGTAATACTTGAATAGTTAAAACCCCCATCCAGACCAAATTCGATTTTACCGGTATTTAATTTGTCACCGAGCAATAAAGCGATTAACACTTGCGATTGAAGTCCGTAACTGAAAAATAAAAAAAGAATTATTAAAATAGGTTTTCTCATAAAATAATATTTTTTTGAACTATTTTTAATATTACGGGCATCGACGTTTTAAAATTAAATGATTGACTATTCCATAGTGTTATTCAATTTATACCAATTTTCAGAATTCAAAATCTAATTTCAATTCAGCAATACTTCTTTCTCACAGATTTCGTAGGTCAATTTTAAATAACAAATCTGAATTATCATTAACACATTTAGACATTGGTCTATTTTACCGTATAGCCCTTTCCTTCCATGCACACGGTAAATGCCTTGTTATAATCATCTGAAGCAGCTTGTGTAGCAGCTGCGGCCCCTTGCTCATTTAATTGTCGCTGTTGATGTTCCTGGGCTTTTTTACTTCTTCTTCCTCTAACACCACCAACAACTGCTCCAATAGCAGCTCCTTGTCCTGTGTCTCCTGCAATGGCTCCAATAGCCGCACCACCTGCCGCACCCAAGGCAGCTCCTTTTACTGCTGACCCATCAAGGGAGGTGTCAACTTCAGCAGCAACGTACTTAGTTGGATTCATCGGGTCATATCCAGATTGTTCTTTAGCCCATTTAAAGCATGCCATTTCATCTGCTTCTTGAGTAGCTTTATCCTGGTTGTTAGCAGGGAAGACATAGAGACCTAAACTTTTAGAGATATCTTGTGCAGATAATTGCCCTATTCCACCAATTAAAAAGGTGGCTATAAATAATATTTTGATAATTTTCATTTTAAATAATTTTAAATTTTTATAAGTCATTTGGGTTGATAAAAACAAAACCTAATTGTTCGAGTACATCTGCTTCGTTGTAAAAGGTATAGCTTTTAATTATTTTATTGTTTTTAATTTGGTAAATAGTGTTTGCCCAAATAGTAACAGACTTTTTATCTTTTTTATAAACAATATTTACTTCTGCCCAGTTTGAAACCCATTCACCTTGATTAATTCCATCAGATATTTCAACAGAAATATTTTTTGATTTATTATAAGTTATTGTTTCATACAGATTTTCTATATTATTCTTCCAATTGGCAATGGCACCTGACTTATTAATTGAGTCGCCAACAGATGGTCCGAAACCCCAATAATTTTCATCCAATAAGGATTCCATAGTGGCGGTGTCATTAATTTCAACAGCTTTGACATATTTTGTGATCAATGCTGTATTTGATTCAGCTTTTTTGTCTGTTGTTGAACAACTAATTATAATGGTCAACAGCAATATTGCAAATATTATTTTTTTCATGTTTAAAATTTTATATTAATATTTCAGATTACTAATTTAATTATTTTTTATCAAACCACATAAATTGATAGGCTAGGGCTAAAATATTAAAATTTGTTCCATTTCTGATGGTTAAACCATTAGAATATGCAATTTTCAAACCATGGTTTTTGTTTATTCGGTATCCAAAAGCAAAACCATACCTACTATTGTTTTGTATAGCTTCTTGTTCAACTCCATTGATCTCTGTTTTACCCCCATAAGTATTTCCAGTTGATATAGCCAACCAGATTCCGGGTTTAAATATGTAGGTAACATGCAACTGAGTTTCAAGTAAAGGCTTTTGATCAATTGTTTTCCCGCCAAAAAAATCATTATTCTCTGTAAAGAACCATGAATTCAATTGAGCTTCTAAAACAATTTTCTTTCTTATCGTGTATGATCCTGCTAGTCCGGTTTTAAATGCCCATCTGTTTGCACCAAGATTGATCAGCTTATCGGGATCATATTCACCTAATGGAGCTTTAAATCTAAATATAACTCCCAATTTAAACTTTTTTGATTCCTGTTTAAAAAACTCTCCTGGTGTCAATGGTTTTACACCAATTAAGATCAGGGATAGTCGAAAAAAAGGGTCGCCAAATCCGTGTCTGCTTGTTGAACCATCTTCATTATCTAACAAAGCATTAAAATTGCCGTTAGCGTAAGGAATGATTGCATCAAATTTAGCGAGCTTATTGAAAAGTTTAAAACTGCGAACATAACCAATGGCAAAATTATTTAGCTTGGCATTCAAATCTTCAATGGGTAAAGTATTGTCTAACAATATATTTCCTCCAGAATGAATGTAGGAAGCTATAGCAAAATTACCACCAATAGGCATGGCTGATAAAAATCCCGGTTCGAGATCTTGTGATTGAACATATGTATAACAAAGACTAGTAAATAGCCATAATGCAATTAAAGAAGTTTTATTTTTATAAAGAATGTTTAGCAAATAGTTAGTAAATTTTAATTTTTATTGTATGATTTATAATTATACAAATATAAAATTTTATAAAGAAATATTAATACTTAACAAGTAAAGCCTTCAGTAAAATAAATCACCAATTTACAAGGTGACACAATTCTGCATAAAAAAAGCTCCCAGATAATTTGGAAGCTTTAATAACTAGTTTTATTAGGAATTACTTAAACTTATAATAAAAGCTTAGAATAAATTGTTGTTGGCTGGTATCAACCAGTAGCGAACTGGAGTTGTCTTCTCCAATAACATCACCAATAAATAGAGCTTCAGAATCTGAGAATCCTGATTCCCATCTGATATCCGCTCCAATTTTACCCAGATTGATGCCAATGCCCACCTGACCAGCCACGGTAAAATCATCTGAACTTATATTTTTAATATTGTCAAAGGATGGGGTTTCTTTTAAGTCAGTACTTATAGCGTATTGAAAGGATGGGCCTAAAAAAATACGTCCTATTTTAAAGACTCTAAAACCAATTAAAACAGGTGCTTCAATAATGTCTTTCTTTAGTTTTGTACTTTCATTTTCTCCCTGATAACTACTTTCTGTATGTGTGTACACCAACTCAGGTCTAAGATATAAAAAAAAGGGTAATTTTATTTCTGAGAAAAAACCAATATGAAAACCAGCTTCTTCATCCGAACTTATTTTAAGAAGATCAAAGCCTTCAAGACTTCGAAGATCACCGTTAGAATTATAATTTATACCTCCTTTGATACCATAATTTAAAAATTGTGCATTTGTAACTGAAAACGCTCCAAATAAGATCAAAACAAAAAGTAATTTTTTCATAGAGTAAAATTTTGATGACTAATTAATTAGTATTGTAAACTATTTTTTTATCCATAACCTTTTTAACAGCGGCCACGATGGCTTTATCATTCAATTTGTATTTTTCCATTAATTGACCTGGTGTACCCGATTCACCAAAACTATCGTTCACAGCTACAAACTCTTGTGGTACGGGGTAATTAGTTGATAGCACCCTGGCTACACTTTCACCCAAACCTCCTAGTATATTATGCTCTTCTGCGGTAACAATACATTTGGTTTTTACCACTGACTCTAAAATAGCTTTATCGTCTAATGGCTTAATGGTATGGATATTAATTACTTCAGCACTTATTCCAATCGCTTCCAATTGCTCTGATGCTTGTAAGGCTTCCCAAACTAAATGACCGGTTGCGACTATGGTTACATCAGTACCTTCAGTAAATTTAATAGCTTTCCCTATTTCAAATTTTTGATCTTTTGCTGTGAATATCGGAACAGAAGGTCGTCCAAAACGCAAGTATACTGGCCCCACATGTTCGGCGATCGCAATTGTTGCCGCTTTAGTTTGGTTATAGTCACAAGGGTTTATAACTACCATACCCGGTAACATTTTCATTAAGCCAATGTCTTCTAAAGTTTGATGTGTAGCACCATCTTCACCTAAGGTTAACCCTGCATGTGACGCACAAATTTTTACATTTTTACCAGAATAGGCAATAGATTGTCTTATTTGGTCATATACCCTCGCTGTTGAAAAATTTGCAAATGTTCCGGTAAACGGAATTTTCCCACCTATGGTCAAGCCGGCAGCAATACCCATCATATTCGCTTCTGCAACGCCAACTTGAAAAAACCTTTCCGGATTATCTTTAATAAATTCATCCATTTTCAACGACCCAACCAGGTCGGCACAAAGTGCGACAACATTTTCATTGGTTCTTCCTAATTCGGCTAACCCGGCTCCAAATCCAGATCGGGTATCTTTTTTTTCAGTAAAAGTATATTTTTTCATTTTTAAAAAATAAAGATATTATGGTATTAATTACTAATCAATAATATTTTAGAAAGCGCAAAAATAGTAATTTAATGGTAGTAAATAAATCATTTGTTGCGATAATTCAAATTTCTTAAAACCAATATAATTTTCACCTTTTAATTCACCGGTTAAATTGTTGTTGGGAAATGAATTAATAGAGCAATTAACATATCGATCTGATAACATGGATAGATGTTATTTCACCTTTATTAATTAAATAAATTTTATCATTTCATTATAAAATTTATGTATTGGAAATCCCATGACATTAAAATAGCTTCCCTCAATTTTTTCTATGCCAATAAACCCGATCCATTCCTGAATTCCGTAGCTACCGGCTTTGTCAAATGGTTTGTAATTATTTATATAATAATCAATCTCATCTTCACTCAAAACTTTGAATTTAACTAAGGTAGTATCATGAATAACTATTTGTTTATTTGTAGTAGTTATACATATTGAGCTAATAACTTTATGTGTTTTACCCGAAAGGTTTGATAGCATAACTGTTGCATCTACTATATTTTTTGGCTTTCCTATTGCTTTGTTTTCTAACCAGACAATGGTATCAGATGTTATCAGAATATCATTTTCATTTAGCTCCTGTTCAAAAGGTCTGGCTTTCAGTTTTGCCAAATAATCTGTGATTTCTTCCCCTTCTAAGGATGTAGGGTAAATTTCTTCAACTTCTTTTAATCTTATTTCAAAATCTAATCCTAATTCTTTTAAAAAATGTTGCCTACGCGGTGATCCGGAAGCCAATATAAGATGCTTATTGATTAATCTTTTTGCTAACATGAACTATAAAAATAAAGTGGATAATACTCCTAATAGCATTATAATCTTTAAAAGAGTACTTAATCTATGGTAATCATTCTTAGTTTTTGCTTTTTTAACTTTTAACAGGAAATAGAGTAGTGGTAGGCCAACAAAAAGAGCTATGTATATAGCTGCGTACATATTACCAAAATAAAGAGAAAAGGCAAAATAATCTATGGCCACAATTGAAAAAGTACCCAATATGACTATTATTTTTTTTGAGTTACTTTCTCCCAATACAATTGGCAAAGTCTTAGAATTAATTTGTTGATCTCCCAATCGATCTTCAAAGTCCTTAATAATTTCTCTTAACAAAGTTAGAAAAAAAGCAAAACCAGAAATGTATAACACTAGTTTTGTAACTTGTAATTGTGTAATCTTATTATATGGGTTAGTAGCTGGTACTATATCGAAAATAACAATTATAAAAATACTTAGAAAAACAATGAAAGAAATAATTAGATTACCAATTAAAAATTTCCTTTTCAAATCAATAGCATACCTATATAAGAGTAAAGAAATTAGAACATATACTATAAAGAATGAGTTGTGGTTGATATAATACGACAAATAAAAACCAATTAATAAACCAATTGAATTAATTATAATAAATAAATTATTCGACTTTGCTACAGATATTTTTTTTCCAACAAAAACCTTTTCAGGTTTATTAATAAGATCGGTTTTCACATCATGAATATCATTAATTATATAACCGGCAATGGCAATACAAAGTGTTGATATATTTAATAAAATAAAATGAAAAGTATCTAAAGAGAGACTTAGATCGAATTTTTGAAATAAAATAAATTTAACAAGAAACTGGATCAGAATGATCATCAGTAAATTTTTCCAACGAAAAAAAGTGAAGTAATCTTTAATATTCATCAATAATTTTTCTTTAATCGAGCCAGGGCTTTTTTATTATCACGATCTTTTATGACCTCGCGTTTATCATAGAGTTTTTTACCCTTGGCAAGTGCTATTTGTAATTTTGCCCATCCTTTATCTGTAATAAATAAACGCAATGGTATAATGGTTAATCCAACATTCTGAATTTCTTTACTCAACTTTTTTAATTCTTGTTTATTGAGTAAAAGTTTCCTTTCACTTTTTGTATTATGATTATAGAAACTACCGTGACTATATTGCTCAATAAACATATTGATCACAAATAGTTCACCTTTTTCATTGAATTCGCAAAAACTCTCCGTTATCCTTGCTTTACTTTGGCGGATAGATTTTATTTCAGTTCCGGATAGTTGAATACCTGCAACATATTTGTTTAAAATCTCAAACTCAAAGCGTGCTTTTTTATTTTGAATATTGATATTTTTTTGCATAGAGCAAAACTAATTAAAATAAAGTCAAACACGAAAAGTTAAAAGTAAAAAATTTGAAACAACATGCTGTTTATGATGATAAGTTTTTAATAATAAGAAGTGGAATAAAACTAGTTAATACCAATCCATTCAATTTTTACAAAACCAGGATTTGTAATGACAAAAGAATTTTTACTAATCTTGCCACCTGATTTAGCTTCATACATTACCACTAAATTATTTAATAATTCGGTTTTGGTATTGTTTGAAGATGAAACTCCTAATTTAGCAGTGTAATCTGTAGTTCTGAATAAAGAAACTTTTTTATAAACTATAACTTCCCCATTATTTGGTCCGGCTATAGTGATAGTTGCCTCAATATTATCAGCATTTATATTGAAATTATGAGAACCTATGTCTCGAAAAACTAAAGTACCTGATATTTCTTTAACATCGTTTGTAGTGCAGGAAGTAATCGTTATTAATAATAGTATAATTGCATAAATAATTAAAAAAATCTTTTTCATAGCCCCTTTTTTTGTGATAGCAATTGTTAATGTTATATATCTATAACGCTAACACATAGGGATTTATTATAGTTCAGTTTATCTTATTGATTATTATTTATTTTTGTTATTATTTAATTGAATTTTTAAGGTTTAATATATTTATTTTTATATTCTTGTCCAAGATCCTTTGTAAGGATTAATACTTCGGGTTTATCTTTTCTAAGAAAAACCTGCCAGTCATTAAAAACATCCCACGCTTCATTTGAATAAATTGCAATGCCATATTCTTGGGTCAGTTTTTTTCGAATACGATGTTCTTCTCCTTTACTGGTTAAAATCCAAACAGTGTTTAATTTATTATTTCCAAATCTTGCCTCAATTTTCCTTGGGAAACCAGCATATTCAATTCCAAAACAATTCAATTGAATTTGTGCATTTGGATCGGAACCATCTAATTGCTCAATATTCAGCATTTTACTTTTAGCCTTAAATATTGGTTGCAACTCACCTAGTTGACCACCCATTTTAATATAGTCAGGAATTTTCCCTGATGAATAGTAATTGGGTTTTTTATCGCTATTAGTGGTTAGGTATGGGTTTTCCCATGCGAATAAATTAGGATGAAGAGCCTCTTCAGTAAGTAACCATACTATATCCTTTTTAGGATCACAAATTAACTTATCCGAAGGATAAACTTTGAATTGCAAGTAATTTCTGGCTGTATCCTTTCTTTTGCCTGTCAAACTATGAATGGCATTTCCTCTGGCTTCAATATATGTTAGTTTATTATCAGAAAAAGTTAATACCATTTTTTCAATAATTCCATTTCTTGTATTAATATTTGTACATATTAGGTGTTCCTCTGTATACATTGCCAACGGAAAACTTGGTTTTTTAATAGTGATTATTTTAGATGTTTCTGAAATTTCATTTATTTTCTTTTGAACCGAAACAATAGTCTCGTGGAACTTTATTCCATTAAAAACAGATTCAATTTGTGCAGATATAGCTGATGGGTATATTAATAACATTGTGATTAAAATAAAATATCGTGATTTAAAATGCATAGAATAAAATTTAATTATTTATTCAATGACGTTCAATATAAAATTTTGTTACAGTCTTTAAAGTTTGGATGTATTTCTTCGAAATGATTCAAATTCAAAAAAAGTGGAATTAAGCAGAGTTTCTGCTGGCATTTATATTTCCAAATAAAGAGCGAGTTATTATCTTTTCAAAAACTTCCAGTAGTTTTTTATCCGGATCTTTTTTAGCGTTGATTTCCTGAACCTTATTAAGCGCGTATTGCTGAATAGTAAGTAATGGTAAAACAATAGATTCTCTTACCTCGATTGAGGCTTTACTCACCGGGTAATTTTGCATTAATTCTGTTTGGTTTGCAAGCTTTAGTGCCAAACGTTTAGCCCTTAGGAATTCATTGAATATAAGTGTCCAGAAATCACCAAAGTCTTTGTCTTTTTCCATATATCTTGTCAATTCAAAAAAAGACTTTTTCATAGACATCATACTGTTATCTATTAAACTTTTAAAAAATTTAGAACTGTTATAAAAACTGATAACCTTATCAAATTCACCGGCATCCTCGTATTTTTGAAGGGCTGTTCCTACACCGTAGAAACCAGGTACATTTTGCTTTAATTGACTCCATGATCCAACAAATGGGATGGCTCTTAAATCGTTGAAATCAAGCTTACTGGAACTCTTTCTTTTCGAAGGCCTGCTGCCAATATTAGTTTTTGCATAATATTTTAAAGTACTCATTTGTTCTAAATAAGGTAAGAATTTGGGGTGATTTTTAAAATCATTATAGGCTTGATAACTTATTTCAGCAAGATCATTCATTATGGCAATTTGATCAATGCTTAATTTGTTTTTTACACTATCAAAAAACTCATTGGTAACCCCCGAACTGATCAATTGTTCTAAATTGTATTGAGCCGAGTCGATTGTTCCGAAATTAGAACTTATTGTTTGCCCTTGAATGGTCAGTTGAACTTCCTCATTTTCAATGGTAGGACCAAGTGAGGCATAGAATTGATGCGTTTTGCCACCACCTCTGGCAGGTGGGCCACCACGACCGTCAAAAAAGATTACTTTAACATTATTTTTTCTTGAAATTTCTGTAAGCTTTTCTTTGGCCTTAAAAATAGACCAGTTTGCCATTAAATATCCACCGTCTTTAGTACCATCAGAAAAGCCTAACATCACCGTTTGTATATTGTTCCGATTATTCAGATGCTTTTTATAGGACTTATTCGCGTATAATTTAGCCATGATTTTATCGGCATTTATCAAGTCATTTACAGTTTCAAACAAAGGAACTATATCAACCGGTAGATCATCGGCAAAAGCTGCCAATTTTAGCATTGCAAACACTTCCATAACATTCAATGCCGTTTGATTATTACTAATAATATATCTATTAGCACCTTTTTCACCATTATTATTTTGAATGGTTTTTATTGCTATCATAGATCCTAAAGTTTTAACAACCATTTCATTACTGAATTCATCTATAGAAATTTTGCCTTTTATTTTGGATAGAAATTCAATTTGGTCACTTTCAGATAATTCAAAATAATTATCTGGAAAAATTGAAGATTTATTTTTTTGTAAGGTTTTGACAATATTCTCAAAAACCTCATGATGAATTCTGCTATCCTGCCTTATATCTAACGTTGCAAAGTAAAATCCGAATAATTTTGCTTTGTGGATAAGATCTTTTAATTCTGATAAATAAAGAGATTGATAATTTTGAACTAATAAGTTTTTAATTAACAAAAGTTGACTCAGAAATTCACTATAGGTCAATACTACATTATTCGGTTCTGTAAAACTTTGATAAAGTTTTTGCTCTAATTCGATTACTAATTTTGATACTTTTTTAAAAGTTAATTTTCTCCTTAACTTTCTTATATCTCTATAATAGTTTCTAATAATCGCCTGACGTAACCTTTGTGCTACTTTATTAGTAATATCAGTTGTTACATATGGATTTCCATCTCTGTCTCCGCCAGGCCAGAATCCAAGACTGACAAATTCATTATCCACTTCTTTGTTTTCATATATATTACTTTCAATATAATTGAATATATTGCTGGCAGAATGATAAAAAACATTTTCCAAATACCAGATCAAGTTGACGGCTTCATCTAGTGGTGTTGGTTTTTCTTCCTTTAAAAAAGGAGTGACTCCTAATTGAGCAAGTAATTTTTTGATATTTATTAAGTCATTTTCTTCAATGGCCTTTGTCAGGTCGGTGATAATACCTAGTACCGATCCTGGATAAAATTGTGTTGGGTGGGCGGTTAATACAACCCTTACTTTAAAACGCTCTAAATAATTTTGCAGGGCTTCCTTTTTGTTTTGGGCAAAAGCCTCTTCTTTAGCATTTCTGAGGGTTCCTTTACCATCCATATTATGTATTATCGGAAAAGCAGCATCTTCAACTGCATCAAACAATACTACCTGACGTTCAATATATTGTATAAATTTAAATAACAGATCTAATTTTTCACTTTCAGTTGGTTTTTCCTGATACTTATTAAAAAAATTATCAATAATTTCAATAGGAGTAAGTCCATTTTTAAATCCTGATTCACAAACTTGATTCAATAGAGGTATCAAAACACCTGTATTGCTGATATTATCAAATGGTAAGGTAATAAATATGCTATTGTAGATCTGATATTTGGTTAAAATGTGTTGATCGAATCTTTTCGACTTAGGTTGTGTACTCATTAATAAAATTTTTAAAAGGCTTACAAAAATACGGTTAAATTGGAATAATTTTAAACATATTTTAAGAATTAAACTAAAACCTTGTAGTTGTTTAAAAAAAGACCGCTAAATATTAATTTAGCGGTCTTTAAGTTTTTTAAGTACTAGTTAATTATTTAACTTCAATCAACTTTGGTTTATCAACGATAATTTCTTTTTTTGAAAGTTCAATTACCAATACACCATTTTTTATAGGTAGCTTTAACTTTTTCTTCATTTACCGTTTCTTTTGGTAAATTAAAACTTCTACTAAATGTTTGATAATTAAACTCTTTTCTCAAATAATTACCTATTTCTTCTTCTTTCTCGGATTCCCTTTCTACGGATACAGTCATAATGTTATCAGCAATATCGATATTAAAATCATTTTTATTCATACCGGGAACTGCAAATGAAATGTTATATTCTTTTTCATTTTCATAGATATTAACTGCAGGGTAAGTAAATTTTGATTCATTTGATGTATTTATTGCTAAGTCTCTTAGCAAATCATCAAATATATTGGGGTAATTAGATGTTCTTTTGACTAACATAATTATTCTTTTTAACGGTTAAACTTATTATTTAACTTGACTATTTCAAAAAAGATGCCAGCTCAAATTTCATGTCATTTTATCATATCCCACCTCATTTAAATGACATTATGGCATTGAAAATTAGAACTTTATAAAATTTCATCTTAACTATTATTAAATTTTCAAATAAATGGATCTATTATAAATATAAAAAAACCTACCAAAAAAATGGTAGGTAAATTTAATTCTGATTCTAAAAAAAAATATTCAGGTATATTCTTATTTATTTATTCCTAAAAACCAATTCATCATTAAACGAATCAAGTAGGATGTGACTGTTAGATGTAATTGTACCAGCTAATATTTCTTTGGATAAATTATTTAATACTTCACGTTGTATTACTCTCTTTATCGGTCTTGCTCCAAACTGTGGATCATATCCTTTTACAGATAAGCTTTCAATAGCTTCGTTTGTAGTTGAAAAATTAATATTTTTTTCTTTCAACATAGTTGTGAGCATTTTTAATTGTAATTGAACAATCTTTGTAACTTCTTCTTTGTTCAAAGGAGTAAACATGATAGTTTCATCAATTCTGTTTAAAAACTCAGGTCGTATCGTTTTTTTTAACAATGCCAGAACCTCAATTTTTGTATTTTCAATAACTGTATTTCGATTATTCATATCCATATTTTCAAAATTATCTTGAATAATATGGGATCCTAAATTGGAGGTCATTATAATAATTGAATTTTTAAAATCTGCAACCCTACCTTTATTATCGGTTAATCTACCTTCATCCAGTACTTGCAAAAGTATATTAAAGGTATCTGGATGAGCTTTTTCAATTTCGTCTAACAATATAACTGAATATGGTTTCCTTCTAACGGCCTCCGTTAATTGGCCACCTTCATCATAACCAATATATCCGGGAGGTGCACCTATCAATCTACTAACGGAATGACGTTCCTGATATTCACTCATATCAATTCTTGTCATTGCATTTTCATCATCGAACAAGTAGTCGGCCAAAGCCTTTGCCAGTTCAGTCTTACCCACACCTGTAGTACCTAAAAACAGGAAGGAACCGATTGGTTTTTTAATATCTTGTAATCCTGCTCTGGATCTACGAACAGCATCTGATACTGCTTCTATTGCTTCATTTTGACCAACTACCCGTTTATGAAGCTCATCTTCTAAATGTAAAAGTTTTTCGCGATCACTTTGCAGCATTTTTTGAACTGGTATTCCGGTCCATTTGGCAACTATTTCAGCAATATCTTCGCTTGTTACTTCCTCTTTTATCAAAGAATTATCCTGATTCTTTTCTAATTCTTTTTGAAATTTTGTTAAATTTTCCTCTTCTTTTTTGATCTTTCCATATCTTATCTCTGCTACAAGACCATAATTTCCATCCCTTTCGGCTCGTTCGGCTTCTAGTTTAAATTTTTCAATATTTTCTTTTGCAGATTGAACCTGGTCAACTATTTCCTTTTCACTGGTCCATTTAGCATTAATATCATTTCGTTTTTCTTTTAAATTTGCCAGCTCTTCTTTTAATCCTTTTAATTTTTTTATATCATTTTCCCGTTTAATCGCTTCTATTTCAATTTCCAACTGCATTATCTTACGATCTAAAACATCTAACTCTTCCGGTTTTGAATTGATCTCCAATCGTAATTTAGCAGCAGCTTCATCCATTAAATCAATGGCTTTATCGGGTAAAAACCTATCTGAAATATAGCGTTGAGATAATTCAACGGCAGCAATTATTGCTTCATCTTTTATTCGAACTTTATGATGTGTTTCATATTTATCTTTGATACCTCGTAATATTGAAATAGCACTTTCAGTATCAGGCTCATTTACTATAACTTTTTGAAATCTACGCTCCAAAGCTTTATCTTTTTCGAAATATTTTTGGTATTCATCTAAAGTTGTTGCGCCAATAGCTTTTAATTCTCCTCTTGCCAATGCAGGTTTCAAAATATTTGCCGCATCCATTGCACCTTCTCCACCGCCGGCTCCAACTAAAGTGTGAATTTCATCAATAAAAAGTACAACTTCACCATCTGACGAAATAACTTCTTTTACTACTGACTTTAATCTTTCTTCAAATTCACCCTTATATTTTGCACCAGCTATTAAAGCACCCATATCTAACGAATAGACCACTTTTGATTGAAGATTCTCAGGAACGTCACCCTTAACTATCCTATGTGCTAATCCTTCTGCTATGGCTGTTTTACCTGTTCCCGGTTCACCGATTAAAATAGGGTTATTTTTAGTACGGCGCGATAATATCTGAAGTATTCTTCTTATTTCTTCATCTCTGCCAATGACAGGATCCAACTTTCCATCATTGGCCAGTTGATTAAGGTTTTTTGCATATTTATTTAATGAATTGTAGGTATCTTCAGCGCTTTGAGAAGTGACTTTCGATCCTTTGCGTAATTCTTGAATGACATTGTTTAAATCCTTTGCATTAACACCATTATCTTTTAACAATTGGCTTGTATCATCTTTTGAATTAAAAATAGCCAAAATCAAATGTTCTAAAGAAACATATTCATCGCTCATTTTCTTTGCAATATTACCTGCATCAATTAGCATTTTGCTAGCTGATTTTGATAACATTAAATCAGCGCCTTCAACCTTTGGAAAGCCTTTAATTATATTTTCAAGAGTCTCTTTAAAAAGGCCTATATTAACACCTAATTTGTTCAATACAAAAGGTGTAACATTCTCATCAACCTCAAAAACACCTTTTAAAATATGTGCATTCTCAATTTGTTGATGGTTAAAGCCTTGTGCAATTTGTTGTGCTTTTTGCACGGCTTCCTGTGATTTTATAGTGAAATTATTGAAATTCATTTTTTAAAATTTAAATTCAATAAATAAATGTCAAAATTTATTCCAACAAGTTAAATCAACGATTTTATGTCAAAATGACTGAATTTAATTAAATTAACTGACCTTTTGACTGTTTGTCATTTTGAAAATTTAAAAGTACATCATCAGGTATTGAATTTAATTACTTGATAAATTTTCTATTGATCAAATATTTTTTATCTATATAAAAGGTTCCGAAAGGAATAACTGATGCAAGTAATATTAAAGAAAAATCTTTTTTATTCCAATTAAAATTCGGCTTTATAAATAAGGCAAGAAGTATATAGGTAATAAAGAGCAAGCCATGTGGCATGCCTAACATTTTTACCAATATTGCATTATTGCCGAAATACTTTAATGGAACACCTACAAATAGAAGTAATATATAGGATATTCCTTCCAAATAACTTATAACTCTAAATAGATTTATCATTTTTATTTTTTTTGGCAAATGTATTCAAATGCTCGTAATATTTTATTAAAGGACTATTAAATTTATCCTAAATCGAAAAAATAGATACAAACAAACATCTAATTAAGAATTATAATTTGTTAAAAAATTACATAAATAGTCTAATAATAAGTAACTTAGTGAGGTAATCAATATTACAACACATATTATTAATTAAAAATTAACCAAATCATGAATTCGAAATATTTTTTTACAGGATTGCTCGTTTTGATTTTCCTGTTTAGTTATGAAGGTATTGCTCAGAAAAAGAAAGAAAAATACACCATGTTTACTACGGTTGATATGAAACCTGTGAGAGGCAAAGAAAAAGCTCTAGAAAGTGCCGTTAAAGTGCATAATTCTAAATTTCATACTCAGGATCCGTACAAAGCAACCTTAAGAACTATTTTAACCGGACGTAAATCAGGTAATTATGTTTGGATAATGGGACCAAGTATGTTTAGTGATATGGATAACCGACCTAGTGATGATAATCATGAAGGTGATTGGAATAAAACGGTAGATCCACATGTAAAATATTATGGTGCAACTGAATATTGGAAGCTAAATGATAAATTATCCTTTACTGCTCCGAATACAGAAAATAATAAAATGTCACAAGTTTGGTTCATAGAAATAGCAAAAGGGCAATGGGAAAAATTTAATTCCATTATGGAAAAGGTTGTAGCAGTTAATAAAAAGAAAGGGGATGATTCATTTCATTTATATAATAATCAATTTGGAGGTAATGACGGACGAGATGTTGCTATAGTTTTTAGTTTTAACAGTTGGTCAGATCTAGATATTGATGACCCATTTAATGATCACTATGAAGCTATGCATGGTGCTGATTCATGGAAAACATTTCTAACAGATTGGGAGGCATCTGTTGCCTCTATAAACCGGACGGTATCTGAGTTAGTTGAATAACTAAATTAATTTTCAAAATTTAAATTAAAATAAAAAGCCCATTTTAAAATGGGCTTTTTTAAATCTTTGTCAATAATAATTATATATTTAAACTATTAAAAAGTTCTTTTAAGTTTGGATCTGAAGGCCTTGGTGCATTAGCATCAACAATATTCCCTTTTTTATCAATTAGAATAAACCTAGGAATACCTTTAATGTTATAGGCAGTTACAAAATTAGAATTCCAATCTTTATCGGCCATTATTTGAATACCCTCAAGATTTTCATCATTTACCATCTTTAGCCATTTTTCTTTGTTTTCCATTTTATCAATAGATAAACTTACAATCGCAATATCTTTATCCTTATACTCCTTATTTAATTCTTTTAAAAATGGAATTTCACGTTTACATGGTCCGCACCAGGTAGCCCATACATCTACGTAAACATATTTTCCCTTCAAATCGTCTAAGGAAACATTATTACCATTAACATCAGGGTAATTAAATTTTGGTGAAGGTGATCCTTTTTTTAATGCCGCATAATTAGCGTGTTCAATATCATAATTTGAATTATAAAAAGCTAATAACTTAACATTGGCTTCTTGTTCCATTTTTAGCACTTCCGGATCAAGGTCTTCTGCATTGATTAATAGTTCATCTAAACTTTTAGTAATATCAGTTATGCGAACGTCGAATTCTGATCTCTCTAATTCAAAAATAGTTTTATAATTATCTAATTGATTTTCTTTTACAAATTTCAATTTTTCAGTTAAATAGCTATTGGTTCCAGAACCTTCTCCATCAAATTCGATTGAATTTGGAAAATCTTTGGAATCAAAAGTTAAATTCAAATCATATCCGTTTTTCAAATAGATAAATGATTGGATGGATCCATCGTTAAACCCATGAAAACCATTATTAACTTTCAAAGTATCCTGAAATGTTCCATCTTCATTAAGTTTAATATCCTTTTTAAAATTTTTACCCATTATTGTTAAAATTTCACTGTTAGCATTGCTAATTTTACCCTGCAAGCTAACATAATCTTTTGGTGCCTCTTTGCTGCATGAAAACAATGCAACAGCTACCAATGATAATAATAATTTTTTCATTTTATTTCTTTCATTTTTAAAATCGTACAAATTTATACTTTTCAATTCAATTTTTAATATACCTTATGTTAAACATTAACTAAAACTTGAACTGTTTATTATATGACGAAATATGTTATTGTTCTTACTGAATTTTAGTTGAATAAATTTTTAAAGATAAATTTAAAACCATTTTTACCTCAATATTGACACTAAAAGGTTAATCATTAACTGTTTGGCTTATTTAATAATTGTTATTAATATTGAATATTATACAACAACAGCATTATTTTATGTGATAATTTAGAATTAAGTTAATGACTTTAAGTAAACCTATATTGCAATATTATAATTTATATTATTTTTATTTTGAAATATTTTTAAAATTAAATAGGTAAACACTTTAAGTTTTATGAAATTTGCAAAAAATGAGGCTTTATGAATTTTCAACATATCATTAGTGAAAAACAACTTGATTTACCAATAATTAAGGATATAATTTTAACGGGTAAAAAGTTAAAATTATCGGATGTGTCATTTACAAATATTGTTAAATGCAGAAAATATTTGGATGATAAAATGAAAAGTAATGATGAGCCTATTTATGGAATTAATACTGGTTTTGGTTCTTTATATGATGTAAAAATATCTAATGATAACTTAACTAAACTGCAAGAAAATTTAGTGATGTCACATGCTTGCGGAACAGGAGAAGAAGTTCCACATGAAATAGTTAAGTTAATGCTTTTGTTTAAAATACAATCTTTAAGTTATGGATATTCAGGTATTCAACATCAAACTGTAAATAGATTAATAGATTTTTATAATAATGATATAATTCCTATAATTTACACACAAGGTTCATTGGGCGCATCGGGTGATTTAGCACCTTTGGCTCATTTATCCTTACCGTTAATTGGAAAAGGCGAAATTTATTTTGAAGGGAAAAAATATTCCGGAGAGGCAATTCTCAAGAAATTTGGATGGGAGAAAATTAATTTAAAATCAAAGGAAGGATTAGCATTATTAAATGGTACTCAGTTTATGAGCGCCTATGGAATCCATTTATTATTGAATTCGTTTAAACTATCTTATTTAGCGGATATGATAGGAACCTTATCATTAGAAGCTTTTGATGGAAATATCTCCCCTTTTGATGCTTTGATCCATTTTGTTCGACCCCATAAAGGGCAAATAAAAACGGCGAAAAGAATAAAAGAATTTTTAAATGATAGTGAATTAATTGTTCAGCCAAAAGTGCACGTTCAAGATCCATATTCGTTTCGTTGTATGCCACAGGTTCATGGAGCCACAAAAGATGTATTAGATTATGTAGAAAAAACTATGTTGATCGAAATTAATTCAGTAACCGATAATCCCAATATTTTCGTTGAGTCCGATAAAATTATTTCTGGCGGAAATTTCCATGGTCAACCGTTGGCATTAGCCTTGGATTTTTTAGGACTTGCTATTTCTGAATTGGGGAGTATTTCGGAAAGAAGAACATTTCAACTTATTTCCGGTTTACGTAAATTACCTCCGTTTTTAGTAAAGAATCCTGGTTTGAACAGTGGTTTTATGATTCCTCAATATACTGCTGCAAGTATTATTAGCCAAAATAAACAATTAGCAACTCCAGCGTCTGTAGATTCAATTGTTTCCAGCAATGGTCAAGAAGACCATGTTAGTATGGGTGCTAATGCTGCAACAAAAACCAAAAGAATAGTTGACAATGTAGAAACAATTTTGGCCATTGAATTGATGAATGCTTCACAAGCTTTAAAATTTAGAGAACCGGTTAAAACATCTCCTTTTTTGCAATCAATAATTGACATCTTTCGAAAAGAAGTTCCATTTATTGAAGATGATAAAGTGATGCATGATGAAATAGTAAAATCTGTTGCGTTTATTCAACATTTGAACATAGAAAGTGAAGATTTGTTTAATTGAAAAATCGAGTTATAAATTAAATGATACCTTAAACAAACGTAAAATCAACTTGCACAATGTACACAGAAATTAATATGTGGTATTAATAAAATTCTGCCAATTGGAATTTCATTTTTACATCTGCTACATAAACCAAAGTCCTTATCAAATATATTTCTAAGTGCTATTTCCAAACTCTTTAGTTTTCTTTCCGCCTTTTGTAATGCAGCTTCATTGATCGTTTTATTATTAATTGCATCCATACGACTTATTCTACCTATAGCAGTATCAGGAGCAATAGGGCTCGTAAGTGCTTTCAATTCAATTATTGATTTTTTCGTAAATTCAATTTCCTGAATGATTTTCTTTTCAATTTCAAATATTTGTTTATTATTTTTCAATATTTAACGTTGTAATTTTATTTTTATCAGAAGGTAAAATTTCTATAAAATAGTATATAATGTTTCCAATAGTTCCAATAAAAACAAGAATTAATATCCATATTATTTTTTTCGTATTATCATTGTTGATATTATCACTTGCGTGGATGATATAATAGATCATTAAGCCTAATTTTATAATAACTGCCAATATCAAAAATATGAATGCTCCAAAAACAGAACGTATAAAATTGATCGGAACTTCATGAGAATTATTTTGTAACTCTGGTAAATGATACAATAGCATCGAAAAAAATCTGTAAAAATAAATACTTATTAAAATAATTGGTAGAAAAGTTAAAATACCAAGTAATAATTTATTTGAATTGTTCATGATAATCCGTTGGAAATTGGATTATAAATATAAGTAAATAAAAAATAATTAAAATTATTATGCAAATTAATTTTATTTGAAAAAATATATTTTAAAACTCACTTTTAAATATGAGTTTAGTATTTTTGCAGCTTTAAAAGTCAAATTATAAGATGCCTACAATAAAAGAATTACAAGATTTTTCTACACAAATTAGAAGAGATATAGTTAGAATGGTACATGCGGTTAATTCTGGTCATCCTGGAGGTTCCTTAGGATGTAATGAATTTATGACGGTGTTGTATCAAGAGGTAATGGATTATTCTACTGATTTTAAGATGGATGGAGCAGGAGAAGATTTATTTTTCTTATCAAACGGGCATATTTCACCGGTTCTTTATAGTGTTTTAGCAAGAAGTGGTTTTTTTCCTGTAGAAGAATTAAATACTTTTCGAAAGATTGATACTCGTTTACAGGGTCATCCAACAACTCATGAAGGATTACCCGGAGTTAGAATGTCAGCTGGATCATTAGGTCAGGGTATGTCTGTTGCTATTGGAGCTGCTACGGCCAAAAAATTGAATGGTGATGATCATTTGGTTTATACTTTGCATGGAGATGGTGAATTGCAGGAAGGTCAAAACTGGGAAGCGATGATGTATGCGGCAGGTAAAAAAGTTGATAATTTAATTGCTACTGTTGATTATAACTTAAAACAGATTGATGGAGCTACTGATAATGTAATGCCACTTGGAGACTTACGGGCAAAATTTGAAGCTTTTGGTTGGAAAGTAATTGATGTCAAAAAAGGTAATGATATATTGAGTATTATTTCCGGCTTAAAAGAAGCTAAATCGGAAACAGGTAAAGAAAAACCAGTTTGTATTCTGTTGCACACTGAAATGGGCAATGGTGTTGATTTTATGATGGGTACTCATGCATGGCATGGAAAAGCTCCGAATGATGAGCAACTAGACATTGCTCTAGCGCAAAATCCTGAAACTTTAGGTGATTTTTAAACTAAGTTTTTTTATAAAAAGTAGGTAACTGTAATTTAAACTTAACTGCTATTAATCTAACTGATATCACTATAATAGTTGTTAACAAATGGTTGGCATTCTGATCAATATTGAATTCATTTAAAATTAAATAGGTTACCGATCCAACAATGCATGCTGTGGCATATATTTCTTTATGGAATATTAATGGGATTTCATTACTTAAGGTATCTCTAATAACGCCACCAAAAGTTGCAGTAATCATTCCTAAAGAAATAGAAATAATGGGGTGAAACCCATATTGGACACCTGTTTCTGTGCCAATTATTGTAAATATTCCTAATCCTATGGCGTCGAATAAAAATAATGATTTACTCAAATAGCCCATTTTTTTTCTGAATATTATTGCCAAAATAACCGCTATGAATATGGTATAAACATAGTTCAAGTTACCCATCCAGGCTACCGGATTCTTATCAATTAGAATATCTCTTATAGTTCCTCCACCTACAGCAGTAACAAATGCTATAATCAGAACACCGAAGGGATCCATTCTTTTATTAATAGCAAAAAGCGCCCCTGAAATTGCAAAAGCAGCGGTGCCTAAAAGATCAAGTATATGAAAAATACTCATTTTTCAAGTAAAAATTATTTTTGGGCAAAGGTTTTATAATTATCATAACGAATAAAAATATCATTAATATAATTATAAGGTTCACTTCCTCTTGCATAGCCATATTTTACAACTGGGTCATTATAATATTTTGGTTTTGAAAGATTTAAAACAAATTCATCAACACCATTATCCCAGTTTAAGGTATCTTTCTGGTATTTTTTTGTCAATTTTTGCGCATCTTTGATATGTCCATATCCACAATTAAACGATGCCATTGCGAATTTAATTCGTTGTATGGAATCGGGAATATTATCCCAATAACCGTACATCTGCCTCAAATACTGTATACCTGCTTTTATATTTTGCTCCGGATCATTTACATCACTTACTCCTAATTCTTTAGCCGTAGCCGGCATTATTTGCATTAATCCTTCGGCGCCCACCCAGGACTCATTTTCAGTGTTAAATTTAGATTCCTGATAGATCATAGATTTTATTAATCGCCAATCCCAACCAGAACTTTCCGAATATTTTTTTACAATATCATCATATTCACTAATTTTCCCTGTAATACCTGTATAATATTCACTATCCAGTCTATGGTTGAATTGTCTTCTGTTTTGAAAATATTTCTTATATATAATATTGTAATCAGGTTTACTTTTTATTATTTTAAGCCCTTTATTTATGGTATCCAAAAGGTTAGGAGAGTTCTTACGTACTGCCCAAGCAATTCTTTGGGAAAGACTTACCGGTGTATTTATATCAATATTAGGAAAATAACTTTTGTGAATTGATGCAACATTATTATCAATAACCGAATACTTAATTTCACCATCAGATACTAACTTGATAACCTCTTCATCTGTAATATCACCCGGTAATATTTTAATAAATATAGTGTCTCCCAATGCATTGGAGAGTTCTTTTAATTGTAAATAGTAGGAAGACTTTTTTCTTACAGAAACTGTATCATTTATTAAATCGATAACATCAGTTGCAAGTTGCTTCTTAATATTATCAGCTGTCATTTTATGCCAATTTACAGGTTTTCGTTGTATAAGAGATTGATGGGTAATTAAATATGGGTCTGTAAAATTTACTTCTTCTCTTCTTTCCGAAGTTATGGTGTAACCAAGTGCTATGATATCACCATCACCTCTGTTAAGCATAGGAATGACCGAATCAACATTTGTGGCTAAAACTACCTGTAAATTAACTTTTAAATGATCTGCCAACCTTTTAAAAATCTCATATTCAAAACCCATGATTTGGCCCTTATATAAAAAATAACCTGTTGGCGAGTATGTTGTTATTACACGTAGAACTCCAGCTTCTTTAATTTCTTTTAAGTCATAATTGATTGGTTCAGGATTTTCTGTAACAGAAATTGGTTGAGAACCGTTAGATTTATTACAACCTGACCAATTAATTATAATTAAAAAATAAAAAACCAGCTTTATAATTAATTGTGTTGCTCCTTTTATTCTGATAAAATTGATCATATACAATTTTTTAATGTTTTAGGTTTGTGATTTATAATTAATCGTACAATAAGAGATTACATATTTACAAATTCATATCCCGACAAGTCATATCCCCTTAAATCTATTTCAGTTTCATTCAATAATATTCCATATTCCAGATAAGCTTTTAAGTTAGCCAGCCAAAAAGTCCATCCATTGCTGCAGCCATAAAATATTTCTAACTTACTTTTATCATCTGTTGGGATATCATATTGATTTAAAGATAGAAGTACGGCATCATTATCTTTTTCTAATTTTACAAGAACTTTACTTGATTTTTCGAAGGTAAATTTAATTATATCGTTTCCATTAGCCTCTAATATTTCACCTTCATGTTGCGCGTCCCAATTATGCCACTTCCAGAAAAATTTATCATCTGTTTTAATGAATTCTTCATTTTTAATCGCATTACCATTACGCTTATAATGAGCAGAACGTAAAAACCAGGATGTAATACCTTTTTCTGTTGCCCAACACCTGTATATATTTTCTAATGGTGCCTTGATATGAATTTTTTTTGTAAACGAATTCCAATTTAATTCTTTCATAATTAGAGGTTTACTGATTTAATTTATATATTGCATGTTCAATTCCCAGTTTTATCCAATAACTTAAATCTTCGTGAGGTAATACATCAACAAAAACAAATTCTTTCATTGGCCTTTTGGTAAAATCCATTACATGCACATTTGTTTTTGACAATTCAAGTTCCATTTTTTTTTCTATAATTCTTACAACCAACTGGTTTTTAACAACACCGATGCTCATCTTACCTTTGTAAAGAAAACTTAATCCGCCAAACATCTTTTTTTCTTGAATATCATTTTTAAACGGAATCAATAATTTCCTTAACTCCTCAGCAAATTTAAGATTATAGGTCATGTTTGATGGTAATGAAATCAAATATAGGTAAAAATAAAGAAAATGGGAATTAGTTAATTTCTGTAAACTTATTTTTTCTTAAAATGAAATGTTCCCAAACAATACTGAAACAATGAAAGTAATTGGTTTGCTTAAAAGAAATTGATTTTCTTTTTCGAATCATTTTTGGTAGGTTTTTATAAAAACTAAAATGAGCTTTTAAAATCGCCCAGGTGTGAATTGGCCTTAGTTCTATCATGAATTTAATTCCTGCTATTGCATCTAATATTAATCTAAACAAAACAACCAGAAATACAAATCTCTTAGGAACATTTTTTGCTATAGTAAACAAACTATTTCTAAAATTTAAATATGTTTTATGTGGATTAGTTTCTTTTAAAGTTGCTCCACCAATATGATAAACTGTTGATGTGCCAACATACTGAATATTCAGACCTTCATTTTGAATACGCCAACAGAGATCAATTTCTTCCTGGTGAGCAAAATAATCCTCATCAAAACCTTTTAATTGGTGAAAAATATCTGACTTAATAAAAAAACATGCTCCTGATGCCCAGAAAATATCAGACACATCATTATACTGATTCATATCATTTTCCAAATGCATAAATATTCTTCCCTTACAATATGGATAACCCATAAAATCAACAAAACCACCTGCAGCACCTGCATATTCGAATTTTGATTTATTCTTAAAATCTAATAATTTTGGTTGAACTACAACTGTTTTATTATTTTTTTCAAACTGTTGAATAACTGGTTTCAGCCAATCATTGGTAACTTCAATATCTGAATTTACCAAAGCATAAATATCCGCTTTAACATGTTTTAAGGCATCATTATATCCTTTTGCATATCCACCATTGATATCATTATGAATGATTTTTACTTCAGGATAATTGTTTTTCAAAAAACTGATTGAATCATCAGTTGAGTTATTATCCGCTACATAAATATCAGCATCGTTTTTACTGAATTTCACAACGGATGGAAGAAATTTTTCTAGCAGTGATCTACCATTCCAGTTTAAAATGACTATAGCTAATTTCAAGGTGTTTAAAAAGAATTGATTTTATCTAAATTAAATATTTAGAAATGACGATTGCAAACATATAATAATTAAAGGTTTTAATAGTATATTTAAAAAATATTTTATAAATAATCAGGTATTTTTTGCAAAAAATCATATTTCATAAGTTGTTGATCCATTTTGCAGTAAAAATGCTGTAATCCATTGGTGACAATTAAGTATTTTGCGGTTAATTTTAGGTTATATCTTGCAATTTGATCAAAGGTATCTTGCGTGATTTTTATTTTTGGCGATTTACATTCTACAATTATATTTGGCTTTCCATTTTTATCAAAAACTAGAATATCTGTCCGCTTGATCAAATTATTGATTTTTAATTGCTTTTCAATTGCTATCAACGATTTTGGATATTTTTTATCAATAATTAAAAATTGAATAAAATTCTGTCTCACCCATTCTTCCGGAGTTAAAAACACATATTTTTTTCTGAGTATATCAAAAATATAAAGCTTATTTTCTTTACTTTTGATTTTAAAGGAATAGGTTGGCAGATTTAATATTGTCATCGGATAAATTTAGGAAACTTCTAATAATTTATGAATAGAATAAATCAAATAGTTGATGAAATAAATTCGGGTCATACCAAACCCATTTATTTTTTAATGGGGGAAGAAGCATTTTATATAGATAAATTATCTGATTTTATTGAAAATAACATCCTACAGGAAGAAGAAAAGGGTTTTAATCAAATGGTGCTCTACGGCAGAGATGTTAGTATTGAAGATATTGTGGGAAATGCTAAGCGTTTTCCTATGATGGCAGAAAAACAAGTAGTTATAGTAAAAGAGGCACAAGAATTATCAAGATCGATTGAGAAATTAGTGACTTATGCCGAAAACCCGCAACCCACAACTATTTTAGTTTTTTGTTATAAATACAAAACTTTAGACAAACGTAAAAAATTATCTAAAACCATAGCTAAAAATGGTTGTTTGTTTGAAAGTAAAAAATTGTATGAGAATCAGGTTAGCGAATGGATTACATCTCAATTAAGTGAGAAAGGTTATCAAATTGAACCAAAGGCAGGGCAAATGCTAGTAGAATTTTTAGGATCTGACCTTTCAAAAATCAATAACGAATTAGAAAAGTTAACCGTAATATTGCCAAGCGGATCCACTATTTCTGAAGTACACATTGAAGAGAATATAGGAATAAGCAAAGATTTTAATAATTTTGAATTACGAAAAGCAGTGGGTGAGAAGCAAATTTTGAAGGCTAATCAAATTGCAAATTATTTTGCTCAAAATTCTAAGAGCAATCCTTTGGTGATGACAATATCGTTGTTAAATAGTTTTTTTACGCAGTTATTAATGTACCACGGTTTAAAGGATAAGGGTAAAATCAATGTAGCAAAAGTTTTAAGAATAAATCCGTTTTTTGTGAATGAATATCAAAGTGCAGCTAGAAATTATCCAATGAGAAAAGTGACCCTTGTTATAGGTCATCTTCGTACGGCTGATTTAAAAAGTAAAGGTGTTGGTGCTTCAAATTTACCTCAAGGTGATATTTTGAAAGAATTACTGTTTAAAATAATGCATTGAAAAAAAGTAAATTAAAGCATAAATAGGATAAAGCAATCCTTAGTATTAGTCAATCATTCAGTTTGTTCAACTTTTGATATAGCTTAAGCTATATAATTTCTTTCACCAAAAATTGCACTTCCAACTCTTATCATTGTGCTACCATTATCAATTGCAATTTTGTAATCACCACTCATACCCATAGATAGTGTTTCTAGTTTCAGGTTATTAGTTTCTGATTTTTCTTTAAGAGATAAAAATAATGTTCTTAACGAACTGAATTCTTGAGCAATTTGATCAATATCATTTGTATAACTCGCCATTCCCATCAGACCAATTACCTTTACATTTTCAAGCACAGCAAATTCTTTAGAATTTATTAATAGATCAATTTCATCAAAAGGTAAACCGAATTTTGTTTCCTCCCGGGCAATTCTGGCTTGCAGGAGGCATGAAATAACCCTATTGTGTTTTTTTGCTTGTTTATCGATCTCTTTTAAGGTTTTATAACTATCAACACCATGGATAAGGCTTACAAAATGTGCCATATATTTCACCTTATTTCTTTGCAGATGACCGATCATGTGCCATTCAATATCTTTAGGTAATTGCTCATATTTATTAACCATTTCCTGAACCTTATTTTCACCAAAAATTCTTTGTCCTGCATCATATGCTTCCTGAATATCAGCAATTGGCTTTGTTTTAGATACCGCTACAAGCTTAATACTTTTAGGTATTAATTTTAAAAAATCTGTTAGTTTTTGTTTAATATACATATATACCAATCATTAATTAATATTTACTTTAATTCATATATAGTTAACCCACTTCTCAATTTTGGTTCAACATAAGTGCTTTTTGGTGGCATGGTTAAATTATTATTGGCAATTGACTTTAAATGAGAAACGGATAATGGAAACGATCCAAAGCCCACCTTGAATTTTCCTGAATCAACTTCATTTTTCAACTGCAGAGGATTCTTAATCTCGGGTATATAGCTTATATTATTGTCATTAGATAAATCATTAATGCCAAAAATGGGTTGTAAAATAGTTTTATATAGTATTTGTGAATCCAAATCATCAAGTACAGTATTTATTTTATAAAGAGATTTTCTAAGATACAATTTGTAAAATTCACCATCTAAATACATACTAAAATGATGTTTTTTTGAAGGTTTATAATATTGCTTACCTAAATTCTCAATTCTGAAACTTTCATCTAACTTTATTAAAAACTCTTCCTTTGTCAAATTATTCAATGATTTTAAAAAACGATTAAAAGATGTAATTTTAAGTGAGGATTCAGGAATTAAATAAGTCATAAAATAATTATGTAAATCACTTATTTGATCAACTTTTTCATTGTTAATCTTATTAAACAGATAAAAGGAAGAAGCAGTACGATGATGTCCGTCAGCAATGTAAAGCGTTTCTATATTATCAAATTCTTTTTCAATCTTATTGATGTCCTCCGCCTCTTCAATCAGCCAAAACAAATGCGTTCTTTTTTTGTTTGTGGTGAATTCATATTCCGCTCTTTGCGATTTGTATTTTTGATATATTGAAGTTAGAAACTCATTGTCTGGATAAGTAATTAAGACTGGTTCAGCATTAAAACCCGTGACATCTAAATAATGACCAAATAAAGCTTCACGATCTTTTAAGGTTTTTTCATGTTTTTTGATAATATTATTTTTATAATCTTCAAGACTCGAAAGAGCAATTATACCCCAAAAGCAAATGTTTTTATAGGTTTTTTGATGTAAATAAAATTTTGGTTTTTCATCCTGAATAAATATTTTATTCTCTTTGAATTCATTGTAACGATTGTGAACCAATTTAAAGCGCTCTTCACCTGTTACAGTTTTTTTAAATTTAAAACCTGGTTTTAATATATGTAAAAATGAAAAAGGATTAAGTTTTAAAATATTTTTCAACTCATTCTTATCATAAATATCGAATGATCTCGTAGTTACCAAGGCAACCTTATCTCTTGTTGGACGAACAGCCCTGAATGGTTTAACTTTTGCCAATTTTGAAAATTAAAATTTAAGAAAACAAAAATAGAGATAAATTAAATGAATATTAATAAATCTGTATTTTTTTGTTAGAGGTAAAAACTATAAAAACCGATGATATCCTTAAGCAATTTCTTGTAAACAATTTTTAATTCTATCTCAAGATCTCAATAATTTGTGAAGCCAATTCTTCGCCAATTCTGTTTTGAGCTTCATTTGTTGCAGCGCCAATATGAGGTGTTAATGAAATATTTTTATTCATTAGCAACTGTACTTCAGGGTTTGGTTCTTTTTCAAAAACATCCAGAGCTGCATTTGAAATTTTCCCTTCGTCAATTGCTTTTATTAAGGCTATTTCATCAATCACTCCGCCACGAGCAGCATTTACAATTCCGGCGCCATCTTTCATCATATTAAATTCTTTGGTCGAGATAACATAATCTTCTTGAGCAGGAACGTGTAAGGATATGAAATCGGCTTGTTTTAAAACATCTTCTTTTGATATAGTATCAATTGTGAAATTAACCGTTTGACCATCGAAAAATTCTAATTCTATATGCGCACTGTCAATAAACGGATCGAATGCCACTATTTTCATACCAACACCTAAGCCAACTTTTGCTGTTGCTTGTCCTATACGTCCAAATCCCAAAATTCCTAAAGTTTTTCCTTTTAACTCAACTCCTTTAGCATATGCTTTTTTCAATTCTTTAAATTTTGAATCACCTTCTAATGGCATATTTTGATTCGAATCATGTAAAAACCGTACCATTCCGAATAGATGGGCAAATACCAATTCTGCAACAGAATGAGATGAAGCAGAAGGAGTATTGATCACATTAAGGCCTTTTTCTTTAGCGTAATCCACATCAATATTATCCATACCTACGCCACCACGCCCAATTATTTTTAAAGTTGGACAGTTATCGATAATATCTTGTCTCACTTGTGTAGCACTTCTTACCAATAAAACAACAACTTTATTTTCATTGATAAAATTTACCAATTGTTCTTGAGCAATGGTTTTTAAAATAACTTCAAAACCTGCTTTTTCTAAAGCAATTACACCTGAAGTTGAAATTCCATCATTTGCTAATACTTTCATTATTTTAATTTTTAATATTAATTTTCTTTTCTTAAAACGCTAAAGGCGCAACGCGCAATAGCAATAATTTTATCATTATCATGATATAATTTAATATCAGCCTTTACAATTCTTTTTCCGTTTTTTATTATTTCCGCTTCAGCGAAAATATCTTTAGGTTCTGACCCGTGTAAAAAATCAATTCTAATATCGATCGTACTGATTTTTTCATTTAAAGCGGATAAAGTTGTCATGGCTGCAATACTACCGGCATTGTCGGCAATACTGGCTTGAATACCGCCATGCCAACGTTTTTGAATATAATCACCTATAAAATCTTCTTGAAATGGAATATGAATTTTAGTAAATCCATTTTTTAATTTCAGAATTTTTAAACCCAATAATTTATTGGCAGGCATTTCATCTTCAAATATCCGTTGTAATATTTTAAATTTAGGCTCAATACTCATAAAAAATTTATAGTGATTTCATCAAGTCAACTAAAACCTGAATACTTTCAATGGGCATTGCATTATAAATACTAGCCCTATAACCACCTACAGACCTATGACCATTTAAGCCATTAATACCAGCTTCCTTGCACATATTGTCAAATTGTTCTTTTTTATTTTCGTTGGTCAACAAAAAAGTTACATTCATGTATGATCTGTCTTCTTTTGCAGCTGCTCCTTTAAACAATGGATTATTATCAATTTCATTATAAAGTAGTTCTGCTTTTGCAATATTTTTCTTTTCAATTTCTAAGACACCACCTTGATCTTTTATCCATTGCAATGTTAGCATTGACACGTAGATCGGGAACACAGCAGGAGTATTGTACATACTATCTTTGGATATATGAACCTGATAATCTAACATTGATGGAATTTGACGACCTGTTTTACCCAAAACATCATCTTTTACTACAACCAGGGTTGTACCTGCAGGGCCCATATTTTTTTGTGCACCGGCATAGATCAAATCAAATTGAGAAAAATCTAATTTTCTGGAAAAAATATCCGAACTCATGTCACATACTAACAAAGCTTCAGTTTTCGGAAATTCTTTGAATTGTGTACCGTAAATAGTGTTATTGCTTGTAAAATGCACATAGTCCACATCATTTGCTATGGTATATTCTTTCGGAATATAATTGTAGTTTTTATCTTTTGAGGAAGCAATTATATCAACTTCACCTAATAGTTTGGCTTCTTTTATGGCTTTAGAACTCCAGGTTCCTGTCTCTAAATAAGCAGCCTTACCATTTTCTTTCATTAAATTATAAGGCGTCATTAAAAACTCTAAACTAGCACCTCCTTGTAAAAACAAAACAGAATAACCTTTATTTTCCAATTCTAGTAATTCAAGAACCAAGGATCTAGCTTTTTCCATAACTTCAACAAAATCTGCACTTCTGTGTGAAATTTCTATAAGTGACAGATTCAAATTATTAAAATTTATAACAGCTTCTGAAGCCTTTTTTAAAACTTCTTGTGGTAAGATACAAGGACCTGCACTAAAATTATGTTTCTTCATGCTTAAAAAAATAAGTATTTACAATTGATTTATAAATAGGTTTTTAAAATGCAAAATTCTGCAATTTCTTTTATATAATCAGTATAAATTCCTTAAAATTTGCATTATATTTTTGCGAATTGTTAATAAAATCAGGAAGGTAAAAATGATGATATTTCACTTTTAAAAATTATAATTATTAAAAAGAATTAATTGTAACAAGCATAAGTATTATCAATTGTACGCCAATGGCTCTTAATTGGATATTTCTTTTTTTCCCCTTCTTATTCTCATAGAGCATTTCTTGTCTAATATTCAGATAATAATTCAAGAGTAGCTTTCTTATCGAGTAATGGGCTTCTTCGTAAAACACTCTTAGAATTTGTAGTTTTTTGATCAAAATAAGATTTCCTTTTAGTTATTGCATTGTTTTTCATCGATGTGATCATTGCCTTAGCAGCAACACCGAAACTCATTTTCTATGATAATTAATCATTATACTTATTTTTTGAAGATTCATATCAATTCTATAATTGAACTATTTTGGCTCTAAAGTCAAACAAGGAATAATCATCTCTTCTAATGAGATCCCCCCATGTTGATAGGTGTTTTTATAGTATTTTACAAAATGATTATAATTGTTAGGATAGGCAAAAAAGTAATCTTCTTTTGCAAAAATAAAAGAACTGCTCATATGAAGAGTTGGCAAGAAAATATCTTTGGGATTTATTATTTCAAAGACATCTTTCTTATTGTAACTAAGGCTTTTACCAGTTTTGTATCGTAAATTAGAGCTAATATTTTTATCGCCAATAACTTTTGATGGTTTTGACGTATTTATTGTTCCATGATCTGTTGTTATGATCAATTTTAAGCCCATTTTCTGTGCTTCTTGAATAATTTCCAAAAGAGGTGAATTTTTAAACCAACTAACGGTTAAAGAACGATAAGCCTTATCATCACTAGCTAATTCTTTAATCATTTCCATTTCAGTTCTGGAATGCGAAAGCATATCAACAAAATTATAAACAATAACGGTAAGATCATTATTCTTGGTTTTTGCAAAATTATTGGCCAGGTCTTTGCCAGCGGTTAAATTGGTTATTTTGTAATACTCATGAGTAATATTTATATTTAGCCTCTTGAGCTGTTCAATAAAAAATTCATTTTCATATAAATTTTTACCTCCTTCATCTGTATCATTTTTCCAATAATTAGGATATTTCTTTTCCATTTCCAAAGGTGTTAAGCCTGAAAAAATAGCATTTCTTGCATATTGAGTTGCCGTTGGTAGAATGCTAAAAAAAGTTGTTTCATCAATAGTTTTGTAATATTCATTAATTATTGGTTCCAATACGCGGAGTTGGTCATATCTTAAATTATCAACTACAACCAATAAAGTACCTTTATTAGTGTCTATTTTAGGAGCAATAACTTCTTTGAACAGGTTGTGTGATAAAATTGGTCTGTCTTCCTTGTAAAACCAATCACTATAATTATTTTTAATAAATTTAAAGAATTGAGAATTTGCTTCTTCTTTTTGACTTTCTAATATTTCAGTCATTCCAATATCCGATATAGATTCTAATTGAATTTCCCAATGGATCAATTTTTTATATAATTTGATCCAATCCTCAAATGTATTGACAATGGCTAGGTCCATTGAAATCTTTCGAAATTCTTGTTGGTAATTTGAAGTTGTTTTTTCAGAAACCAATCGTGAAATATCTAAATTCTTTTTTAAACTTAGTAGGATTTGATTTGGATTAACAGGTTTTATTAAATAGTCGGCAATTTTTGACCCAATTGCTTCTTCCATAATATATTCTTCTTCACTTTTGGTAATCATTATAACAGGTAAATTTGGGAATTTTTCTTTGATCTGTGATAATGTTTCCAATCCTGAAAGACCTGGCATATTTTCATCCAAAAATACAATATCAAATTGTTCTTCGGCTACATTTTGTACTGCATCTGCTCCGTTAGTACACGGTACCACAATATAATTCTTTTTTTCTAAAAATAACATATGTGGTTTAAGAAGTTGTATCTCATCATCAACCCAAAGAATTTTTGCTGTACTCATTATAAATATATTAAATGTGATTATTTAAATTAAACCATTATTTTTGCTTTCAAGCTGTTGTTTGAAACAAAAAATTGAATCCTGAAAAGTACAAAAAACACTGATAATATTTTAAAATGAATATAAAAAAATTCTACTTTTAATTAACATTATTTAAAAGGGCCATTTTTTTATTAGAGTTCAAAATTGAAAGGTGAATTAATATTTTTTTAATTCGCATCTAAACAGTTAATTATAAATAATATTAGGTATGAAACAAGTATTGATCGTAATTCCAAGCATAAAATTTAAATAGATAAAAAGAACATGAATAAATTTAATCAATGAATTTACTAAAGGGAATGATTAAAATTTTTATAAGAGAACTAAGTGGTTGCACGAATTCTTAAATTTTTAATTAGATTATTTACAGATAATTATATAATTTTAAACAAGTGAAAAAAATAAAGATTTTTAACGATCCTATTTATGGTTTTATCACTGTACAGAATACTTTGATATTTGATTTAATAGAACATCCTTACTTTCAACGCTTAAGAAGAATTTCTCAAATGGGATTGTCATATTTGGTGTACCCTGGTGCACATCATACCAGATTTCATCATGCTTTGGGTTGTTGTTTTTTAATGCAAAAGGCCATTGAGACATTAAGGATGAAAGAAATTGAAATTAATAAGGAAGAAGAAGATGCCTTATACGTAGCCATACTGTTACACGATATTGGGCACGGTCCTTTTTCACATGCTTTGGAAAATAGTATTGTTGAAACCGTACATCATGAAGAAATTTCTTTAAAGTGTATGGAATTGTTAAATCGTGAATTTGATGGAAAATTAAATTTGGCAATAAAAATATTTAAAGGTCAATATCATAGAAAATTTATGTTCCAGCTTATTTCCAGCCAATTGGATATGGACAGATTGGATTATTTAAAAAGAGATAGTTTTTACAGTGGAGTAGCTGAAGGAAATATAAATGCCGAAAGGATAATTACCATGTTGAATGTTAAAAACGACAATTTGGTAATAGAAGATAAAGGTATTTATTCTGTGGAAAAATTTATAGTGGGTAGAAGATTAATGTATTGGCAGGTGTATTTGCATAAAACCGGGATCGTTGCAGAAAATATTTTGGTAAGAATTTTACAAAGAGCTAAAGAACTTTCAAAAAAAGGAATGAATTTACCTTCAAGCACGGCTTTGCAATTTTTCTTATCAACTAATATTAGTCATAAAGATTTTAATGATGAAGTATTAGAAACATTTACAAGACTTGATGATTATGATATAATTTCGGCAATAAAACAATGGTGTTATCATGATGATTTTGTTCTTTCATATTTATGCAAATCGATAATAAATAGAAAACTACCAAAGGTTGAAATGCAAAGCCAAGAATTTTCCAAAAGATATTTTGAAAAAATCAAACAGAAAGTACATGAAAATTATTCACTAAGTGATATGGAATTGACCTATTTAGTATTTAAGGGAAAAGTTAAGAATCAGGCATATGACGCTCTTGATGATAGTATAAATATTGTTTACAGGAACGGAGAAATTAAAGATATTGCAGATGCATCAGATAATTTAAGCATTAAAGCATTGTCAAAATCCGTAACTAAACATTTTATTTGTTATCCTAAGAATTTATAATAATAACAAATGATTGCTAATTTTTAGTATTTTTGCACCGATGAAACTAATATTTATAAAATTAAATCTTTACAAATTAATGTAAAATTTAAATTTTAATGTAAGAATAAAAGTGATAAGTGCGTGTGAACTACTGGTATCACTGAATTTCTTAAAATTAATTAACTAATTTTAATCGTTTGAAATTTACAGCTATACAAATCTCAGAAATCCTTAATGGAGAAATTGAGGGTAACCCAAATGAAGAAATATTTAAACTTTCTAAAATAGAGGAAGGGGAAAAAGGGTCTTTAACTTTTTTATCAAATCCAAAATATCAGAACTACTTGTACACTACCAAGGCCTCTGTGGCAATTGTAAAAAAGGATTTTATTCCCGAAAAAAAATTGAATAGCACATTGATCAAAGTTGATGATCCCTACCAGGCTTTTTCAAAATTATTAGAATACTATAATAAGATAAAGTTGCATAAATCAGGCATTGAATCCCAAAGTTTTATGCATACCAGTGTAAAGTATGGAGCAGATCTTTATTTAGGGGCATTTGCCTATATAAGTCAGGATGTTATTTTAGGTGATAATGTAAAAATTTACCCTAATGTGTTTATTGGTAACAACGTTGTTATTGGTAATGAAACAACAATTTTTTCAGGTGCCAAAATTTATTCTGAGACACAAATAGGAGATAATTGCACAATACATTCTGGTGCAATAATTGGCAGTGATGGTTTTGGTTTCGCTCCAAATAAAAATGGAGTATATGACAAAATTCCTCAAATTGGTGATGTCATAATTGAAGATCATGTTGATATAGGTTCTTGCACCACAATTGACCGAGCAACATTAGGATCAACAATTATTCGTCAAGGTGTAAAGTTGGATAATCAAATTCACATTGCCCATAATGTTGAAGTTGGAAGAAACACTGTTATTGCTGCCCAGACAGGAGTAGCAGGATCAACAAAAATTGGTGAAAATTGTAAAATTGGAGGTCAGGTTGGTATTGTAGGTCATTTAAATATTGGAAACAATGTTAAAATTCAGGCGCAATCAGGAATCGGTAAATCTTTAAAAGATAATGTAGTTGTTCAAGGCAGTCCATCATTACCATATAATGATTACAATAAGTCATATGTTCACTTTAAGAATTTACCAGAAATTGCGACTAAAATAAACGAACTAGAAAAAAAATTTAATAAAAAATAATTATTGAAATATGGGTATTAACCAAAAAACGATAAATAAAGAGGTTTCTTTACAAGGTATAGGATTGCATACAGGGAAGAAAGTTAAATTAACTTTTAAACCTGCCGCGGTTAACACCGGATTGATATTTGTACGAACCGATCTTGAAGGTCAACCGGCAATTGAAGCCCTAGCCATTTATGTTGCGGATACACACAGGGGTACAAATATTGAAAAAAACGGTGTCACTATTAATACTTCAGAACATGTTCTGGCTGCAATTGTAGGTTTGGATATAGATAATATAATTATTGAAATTGATTCACCTGAACCTCCAATTATGGATGGTTCATCAAAATTTTTTATTGAAATATTAGAGAGAGCTGGAATTGAAGAACAAGATAGTGAAAGAGAAGTATATGAAGTAAAAGAAATTATTTCATTTAAAGATGAAGATACCGGTAGTGAGATAATGATCATGCCATCTGATAAATTTGAAATTACTACAATGGTTGATTTTGGCACTAAAATATTGGGAACTCAAAATGCTACTTTAGAAAAAATAAGTGATTTTAAAAAAGAAATTTCAGAAGCAAGAACATTTAGTTTTTTGCATGAAATTGAAATGCTTTTAGATAATAATTTGATAAAAGGTGGAGATCTTAATAATGCCATTGTTTATGTAGATAAAAAATTATCTGAAGAAACCATGAAAAAGCTGAGTAAAGCTTTTAAAAAAGATTCAGTAAAAGTTAAACCTAACGGAATTTTAGATAATCTAACCTTACATTGGGCAAATGAGGCAGCCAGGCATAAATTATTAGATGTGATCGGTGATCTGGCCTTGATCGGAACAAAAATTAAAGGGAAAGTAATCGCTACAAAACCAGGGCATAAAATAAATACCAATTTTGCCAAAAAAATGATGAAACTTATTAAAATTGAGAAGAGAAATAAAGTTCCTCAATATGATTTAAGTCTTCCACCATTGATGGATATTCACAAGATCATGAGTATTTTACCTCATAGACCACCATTTTTATTTATTGATAGGATACTAGAATTATCTGATACTCATGTAGTTGGAATGAAAAATGTTACAATGAATGAAGCATTTTTTGTTGGTCATTTTCCTGGAGCTCCGGTAATGCCTGGTGTTTTACAAGTTGAGTCTATGGCTCAATGTGGTGGAATTTTGGTTTTAAGCACGGTACCTGACCCTGAAAATTATTTGACCTATTTTATGAAAATGAATAATGTAAAATTTAAACAAAAGGTATTACCCGGTGATACGCTAATTTTTAAAGCTGAATTGGTGGGACCAATAAGAAGAGGTATTTGCCATATGCAGGCATATGCTTATGCTAATAACAAATTAGTTGCTGAAGCTGAATTAATGGCACAAATTGTTAGAAATCCCGATATAGAATAATAATAATTAATAAAATCAATTAGGAGCTTTATGAATCAACCTTTAGCTTATATCCATCCAGGTGCTAAGATTGCAACTAATGTTGTAATTGAACCTTTTTCAACAATACATAATAATGTGATCATAGGTTCTGGAACTTGGATAGGTTCGAATGTTACCATTATGGAGGGTGCAAGAATTGGAAAGAATTGCCGGATCTTTCCAGGTGCAGTAATCTCGGCTATTCCTCAAGATCTAAAATTTGAATTTGAAGAGTCACTGGCAATAATTGGAGATAATGTTACAATTAGAGAGTGTGCAACTGTTAACAGAGGTACAAAAGCCTATGGTAAAACAGAGATTGGTAATGATTGTTTAATTATGGCGTCAGCTCATATAGCACATGATTGTATTATAAAAAATAATGTAATTATCGTAAATGGTGTTACTTTGGCCGGCCATGTTGAAATAGGTGAATATGCAATTATTGGTGGCCTTTCCGGAATCCATCAATTTATTCATATAGGTAAGCACGCTATGATATCCGGAGGATCATTGGTAAGAAAAGATGTTCCACCCTTTACAAAAGCTGCGAAGGAACCATTGTCTTATATTGGTATAAATTCGATTGGTTTACGACGACGTGGATTTACTTCGGATAAAATAAATGAAATTCAAAATATTTATAGAATATTATTTCAAAAAAATAATAATACTACGCAGGCTTCAAGAATTCTGGAGGCAGAGTTAGATGCCAGTCCTGAAAGAGATGAAGTTTTAACTTTTATTCGCGATTCACAACGTGGTATAATGAAAGGGTATACAAGTAATTTTTAAAAAAAAGAAAATAATAATGGCAAATACATCAGATATAAAAAAAGGGCTTTGTATTGTTTTTAATAACGATACATATAAAATTATTGAATTTCAGCATGTTAAACCGGGTAAAGGTCCTGCTTTTGTTCGAACTAAAATGAAAAGTTTAACAACTGGCAGATCTTTGGATAATACATTTTCTGCAGGTCACAAAATAGAAGAAGTGAGAGTTGAAACTCGTAAATATCAGTATTTATATCCCGAAGGTGATACTTATCATTTCATGAATACAGATGATTACAATCAAATTACTTTAGAGAAAGAAGTTTTAGATGCTCCAGAACTCTTAAAGGAAGGAGAAATTGTAACAATTATCATAAGAACTTCTGACGAACTACCTTTAGCAATTGAAATGCCGGCACATGTATTTTTAGTTGTAAAACATACTGAACCCGGTATTAAAGGAAATACTGCGACCAATGCTACTAAACCAGCCATTGTTGAAACCGGTGCAAAAGTAAATGTTCCGTTATTTATCAATGAGGGTGATAAAATAAAGATTGAGACAGAAAAAGGAGTGTATATGGAAAGAGTAAAAGAATAATTACTATAATGAAATTCCCTAAAACTTACACATTAAAAGAGGTAGCTCAAATTACAGACACAGAGTATATTGGAGATGAAAACTTTCCTGTTAAAGGGATTAATGAAATTCATGTCGTTGAGCCTGGAGATGTTGTTTTTGTTGATCATCCTAAATACTATGATAAAGCTTTAAAATCTGCCGCAACAATTGTATTGATCAATAAAAAAGTAGATTGTCCAGAAGGAAAAGCTCTCTTAATATCTGATGACCCGTTTAGAGATTTTAATAAATTATCTCATCATTTTAAACCTTTTGAAACTGCAGCTCAAAGCATATCAGATTCTGCAAAAATCGGATTGAATACTATTATTCAACCCAATGTTTTTTTAGGGAATAATGTTGTGATTGGTGATAATTGTGTGATTCATCCTAATGTAGCTATTTATGATAATTGTATTGTTGGAGACAATGTAATTATTCATTCTGGTACCATCATTGGAGCAGATGCTTTTTATTATAAAAACAGACCAGGAGGCTTTGATAAATTGATTACTTGTGGTAGAGTAGTGATCGAAGATAATGTCGATATTGGTGCAACGTGTACAATTGACAAAGGTGTTACGGGTGATACTACAATTGGCGCAGGGACAAAAATTGACAATCAGGTGCAAATAGCTCATGATACTATTATTGGCAAAAAATGTTTGATCGCTTCACAAGTTGGTATTGCAGGATGTGTTAATATTGAAGATGAAGTTACTCTTTGGGGACAAGTTGGTGTTATAACCGATATTACAATTGGCAAGGGAGCTGTTGTCTATGCTCAATCAGGAGTAGCAAATAATATCAAAGCGGGTAAAGCTTATTTTGGTTCTCCGGCAGGTGAGGCTCGTGAAAAGTTCAGAGAATTGACCTTAATAAAATCCTTGCCAAAAATAATTGAAAATTTAAAGAAATAAGATCATAAAATCAATTCATTAATTTACTTTTGTGCAATTGAATTTAAGTTCAAAATAAAAGATAAGTATAATCGATAAACAATATTAAAATGAGTGTTTTAGTAAATAAGGATTCAAAAATTATAGTTCAAGGATTTACGGGTAGTGAAGGTACATTTCACGCAACTCAAATGATTGAATACGGCTCTAATATAGTTGGAGGTGTTACTCCCGGAAAAGGAGGTCAAAAACATTTGGATAAACCTGTATTTAATACTGTTGCCGATGCGGTTAAAGAAGTTGAAGCTGACACCTCGATCATTTTTGTACCACCCGCTTTCGCTGGAGATGCAATTATGGAAGCAGCAGAAGCTGGAATTAAGGTAATTATTTGTATTACAGAAGGAATTCCAACAGCGGATATGGTAAAGGTAAAATCATATATCGACAGAAAAGACTGTAGGCTGGTTGGACCAAACTGCCCCGGTGTAATAACTCCTGAAGAAGCTAAAGTGGGAATCATGCCTGGTTTTGTCTTTAAAAAAGGTAAAGTTGGAATTGTTTCAAAATCAGGAACATTAACATATGAGGCTGCCGACCAAGTTGTTAAACAAGGATTAGGCATAACTACTGCCATTGGTATAGGTGGTGATCCAATTATAGGTACTACTACAAAAGAAGCCGTTGAAATGTTTATGAATGATGATGAGACAGAAGCTATAGTTATGATTGGTGAAATTGGTGGTCAGTTGGAGGCTGAAGCTGCCCGTTGGATAAAAGCCGATGGGAACAGAAAACCTGTTATTGGTTTTATTTGCTGGTCAAACGGCTCCTGCGGGTAGAACCATGGGACATGCAGGTGCTATTGTAGGTGGTAAAGATGATACGGACCCAGGCAAAAATGGAGATATTAGCAGAAAACGGAATTTATGTTGTAGAATCTCCTGCCGAAATTGGGCTAAAAGTTGCAGAAGTATTGGCATAATTTATTCCAGGCATTATAAAAAAAACCAGTCATAATAAATATTTATTATGACTGGTTTTTTATTGATGTTTAAAAAGAATTAAGTCTTGATTTTCTCTTGTTTTTCTTTTAAATTTTCATCTAAAAATTCAGTCATGGCATTATAAAAATCAAATTTATTTTCTTCATTATAAAAGCCATGTCCTTCATCTTCTTTCAACATATACTGTACGGTTACACCATTCTTTTTCAAAGCTTCTACCATTTGATCTGACTCATCTTGATTTACTCTTGGGTCATTTGCTCCTTGGGCAATAAATAAAGCCGCTTTTATTTTATCTATATGAAAAACGGGGCTATTGGCCTTCATCATTATGCTATCCTTGGTATTTGGATCTCCCACCATTTCATAAAACATTTCCCTGTAAGGTTCCCAATATGGAGGTATAGTATTCATAAATGTAAATAAATTTGATACGCCCACATAATCCACAGCTGCAGCATATAGATCAGGTGTGTTTGTAATTCCGGCTAACGTTGCATAACCTCCGTAGCTTCCACCGTATATTCCTATTCTTTCAGGATCAGCTATTCCTTCTTCAATCAACCATTTTACACCATCCGTAACATCATTCTGCATTTCCTGACCCCATTTTTTAAATGAACTTACCCAGAATTTTTTGCCATATCCTGTTGATCCTCTAAAATTCATTTGCAATACAGCATATCCACGATTTGCCAATAATTGAACTTCAGGGTTATATCCCCAATTATCCCTTGCCCATGGTCCACCATGTGGGTTGATAACAACCGGAAGATTTTTTGCTTCTATACCAACAGGTAATGTAAGATATCCATGAATTGTTAAACCATCTCTGGAAGTATATTTAATAGGTTTCATATCGGCCATATGCTCAGACTTGATCCAAGGGCTTAGATCTGCCAAATGCTTAATTTCTTTACTATTATTATCAAAATGATAATATGCACCTCTTGTTTTATCATTACCAACATAAACTAAAAAGATATCTTCATTTTTATTGGTCGCTGTAATATAATATTCATTATTTACGCCTATTTCACTTTTGAGATGATTAAAGATATCCTCATATTCTTTATCCAAAAACTCTCTGTTCAACTTGGTTGTGGTATAATTAATCACAGTAAGTACCTTTCTTTTATTAGAATAGGAGATTCCATCAATATCTACTTCATCACTTTTAAAAAGTTCTTCAATTTCTTTATTTTCATTTAAATCATATTTAACAATAGCAGCTTTATCTCGACCCAAATTGGATACTGCATACACTATGTGCCCATTGTCAAAATCAAAGAATTGAGGGCTTAAGGTTTGCTTGAAATCAGTAGTAATCACTTCTTTAAAGGGTTCGTCTACTTTTTCTCTATACATTATTGTTTGATTAACACCATTAGTTACAAATGCAATACGCAGCTTACCTTCATGATCAGTTTGCCATCCTGTGATATTACCGGGATTCTCGTATAACAATTTCATTTCGCCTGTATTGATATTCAATCGATAGGGATCAAAAACCTGTGGGTTTCTTTTATTCAACCCTATAATCATCTCATTTTGGTTATCTTCAAGATCATCAATTATTTGAGCTCTGACTCCTTCAAATGGCGTTAATTCCAGTTCATCTGTGCCATCTCTATTTACCGAAAAAATATGATTATTTTCATTTCCTCCTTTATCTCTAACATAAACCAATTTATTATTGCTTGCCCAATAATAGCCATAAATTGAACGATCTTCTGCATTGGTCACCCTAACTACCGAATCACTATCAAATTTTCGTACATGTATATTCATTCTGTTTTTATATGGAGCCATGTATGAAATATATTCACCATTTGGAGATAATCGAAAAGTTCTCTTCTCTGCATTCTTAAAAAAATCTTCTACCGGAATTTTTGGGGGAGCTTCAATATGGACAACTGTTTCTTTTTTTGGGCTTTCACATGCAAACATTATTGCACAAAGCAATAGCAAAATTATTTTTTTCATGAAAATTAATTTTAAATTAGTATTTAATTGATTGTGTTAAAATTACAATAATAAATAACTTGTTTGTTAAAATTATCTTAATACTAAGTACTCCATTTTTATTAATGCCAGTTCTTCAATATATTTGAAAGCAGACTCATTGGTTTGTATTAACTAAATTTAATTATGTAATGAAAAGATTTCAATTTTTATTTTTCACATTTTTAACAATTGCATTTATAAGCTGTAATAATTCTGGTAATAATAATGAGGCATTTGTATCAGAGCAGCATAAAGATGCCAATGGATTTACTTATGAAACCGTTACCAATGATCCAACGGGTTTACGCTTATATACTTTAGAAAATGGATTGAAAGTTTATTTGAGCCAAAATAATGATGAACCTACTATTCAAACTTTCATTCCTGTTAGGGCTGGCTCGACCTATGATCCCAAAGAAAGTACTGGTTTGGCACACTATCTGGAACATATGGTATTTAAGGGTACAGACAAATATGGTACTTCAAACTGGGAAGTTGAAAAAGAATATCTTGCTAAGATCTCAGAATTATATGAAAATCATAAGGCAGAAACTGACCCCGCTAAAAAAGAAGAAATCTATAGGATAATTGATAGTATATCATATAAAGCGTCAGAATATTCCATTGCAAATGAATATGACAAAATGGTTGCATCGATTGGAGCAACTGGTACTAATGCCGGAACGTCAAATGAATTTACAGTATATATAAATAAAATTCCAGCTAATGAGTTAAATAAATTTTTAAAATTAGAAAGTGAGAAATTTGGCAAATTGGTTTTACGTTTATTTCACACTGAATTAGAAGCTGTTTACGAAGAATTCAATAGAACTCAAGATAGTGACGGAAGAAAATCATATTATGCAATGTTGGATGCACTATTTCCAACACATCCATATGGTCAACAAACAACAATAGGTAAAGCAGAACATTTAAAAAATCCATCATTGGTAGAAATAAATAATTATTTTAATAAATATTATGTACCAAATAATATGGCAATTGTTTTAGTTGGTGATTTAGAGTTTGACAAAACTATAAAAATGGTGGATGCAACATTTGGTAAAATGAAAAGAAAAGATGTTGAACACCCAGAGTTACCAAAAGAAGAACCAATAAAAGGAGTTATCACGAAGGAAGTATTTGGGCCTAATAACGAAAATGTTACCGTTGCCTTTAGAACTGGTGGTGTAGGTAGTGATGAGGAAAAATATATTACTTTGATTGATATGATTCTGGCTAATAGTAGTGCCGGATTAATGGATTTAAATTTAAATCAAAAACAATTGGTACAAAATGCGACATCCTCACCACAATTTTTAAATGAATATGGTTTATTAAGATTTAGGGGCATACCAAAGTCGGGACAATCATTAGATGAAGTAAAGGATCTAATGTTAGAACAAACTGAAAAAATCAAAAAAGGTGAATTTGATGATTGGATGATAGATGCCGTTGTCAATGACCTTAAATTAAGTCAAATAAGACAATATGAAAGCTCATCAGCTTTAGCTTCTATGTATTACAGCGCATTTATTGAAAGACAAAACTGGAGTGATAAGGTTAAATTTTTAGATGATTTAAAAAAGGTGACAAAAGAAGAATTGGTTGCATTTGCCAATAAATTCTTTACCGGAAACTATGTTATTGTTTATAAACGTCAAGGTGAAGATAAAAATATTGTAAAAGTTCAAAACCCGGGAATTACCCCTATTCAAATAAATCGTACGCAATCAGATTATTTAGCTGATTTCAACAAAATGGAATCAGAGGATTTACAACCTGTTTTTGTTGATTATAAGAAGGAAATCCAAAGAGAAAATCTTGAAAACGGGATTGAAATTGCATATATTAAAAATAAGAATAACGATTTGTTTAATTTGAATGTGATTTTTGATATGGGTAAGGATAATGATAAAAAATTGACATTGGCTGTTGGTTATTTAGAATATTTAGGTACTGATAAATATGCGGCCGAAGATTTAAAAAAAGAATTTTATAAGTTAGGTGTCAATTACAGTGTGAATACAGGTAATGACCGTTCCTATGTATCTATATCCGGTTTGCAAGAAAATTTAGGAAAAGGATTAGAATTGTTAGAACATCTGATGGCTAATGTAGTGGTTGATCAAGATGCATACGATAAGTATGTTTCACGTATTTTAAAAGCAAGAGAAGATGGTAAAACTCAAAAAGGTAATATTCTAAGAAATGGATTAAACAGTTATGCTCAATACGGTGAATCTTCACGCTTGAGAAATATCTTTACTGTTGATGAATTGAGAAATATGGACCCATCAGAATTAGTTTCCATCGTCAGGGATTTGAATACCTTTAAACATCGTATTTTTTATTATGGTAAAAATGTAAGTGAAGCTAAAAGAGCTTTAAATTCATACCATAGAATTGAATTGCCTTTGAAAGATTATCCGCCAGCCAAAGAATATAAACAATTGGAAACAGGTAAGAATGTATATTTTGTAGATTTTGACATGGTGCAAACAGAAATGTTTTTTATTGCAAAAGGGAAACGATTCGACCCTAAAAAAATGGCTATATCAAATGTATTTAATTCTTATTTTGGCCAGGGCATGTCATCCATTGTGTTTCAAGATATTAGAGAATCAAAGTCATTGGCCTATTCTGCATCAGCAGGATACCTATCAGCCAGAAGTAAAGAAAAAGATGATTTGGTATATGCCTATATAGGTACTCAAGCCAATAAGGTACCGGAAGCTGTAGATGCAATATTGGCGTTAATGAATAATATGCCAATAGCAGAACTACAATTTAATGAGTCAAAAGAAGCAACCTTAAAAAGAATTGCCGCGCAGCGAATAACAAAATCTAATATTTTTTGGAATTATGAAAGTTTGTTAAAACGAGGCATTGATTATGACTACCGTGAAGAAATGTACAACGAGATCCAAAATATGACTATGAAAGATATTGGTAATTTCTTCGATACAAATGTTAAAGGTCAAGATTATTCTGTATCTGTCATCGGAAATAAAAAGGACCTTGATATGAAAACATTATCTAAACTAGGAGAAGTTCATGAAATGAATATTGATTACTTGTTTAATTACAAGGAAATTGAAGTAAAACAGTAGAAATAAATTTAAATCCTAGAAAAACTAATTTCAAAGAAATCTCTCTTAACAATTAGAGAGATTTCTTTTTTTAATAACCTTCTAACATAGATTCATTTTTTAGTATATTTGAGTTCTTAAAAAAACAGAATTTATGAAATTACTTGAAAATAAAACTGCTTTAATTACTGGTGCTTCACGCGGAATAGGAAGAGGTATAGCAATAGAATTTGCTAAACAAGGCGCTAATGTTGCTTTCACTTTTAATGCATCAGTTGATGCTGCCAAGGTCCTGGAAAAACAATTGGAAACTTTCGGGATCCAAGCAAAAGGATACCAATCCAATGCAGCGAATTTTGATGCAGCGCAAGAATTGGTAAAAGAAGTTTTACAGGATTTTGGATCATTAGAGATTTTAGTTAACAATGCGGGTATAACCAAAGACAATTTATTGATGAGAATATCTGAAGAAGATTTTGATAAAGTAATTGAAGTAAATTTAAAATCAGTTTTTAATTTAACTAAGGCCGTGATCCGACCTATGATGAAACAACGATTGGGATCTATTATTAATATGAGTTCGGTAGTAGGCGTAAAGGGTAATGCCGGACAAACAAATTACGCAGCGTCAAAAGCTGGAATCTTAGGATTTACAAAATCAGTTGCATTAGAACTTGGTTCACGAAATATTCGATGTAACGCAATTGCTCCCGGTTTTATTGAAACAGAAATGACTGCTAAATTAGATCAAAATAAGGTTGATGAATGGCGAAATGCCATTCCGTTGAAAAGAGGTGGTTCACCAGAAGATGTGGCTAATGCTTGTATATTTCTGGCATCTGAAATGTCGGCTTATATTACAGGTCAAACTTTAAACGTTGACGGTGGAATGCTCACCTAAATTTTTTTATTTGTCATTTCCGTGTAGACGAGAGTATATTCATTATGGTAAGATTTCCGCTTTCGTGGGAAGACATTCATTAAATATAGGGCCCTTGCTTTTTATATTATGTTGGAAGTGTTTCGTTATTAAAAATACTTTTGAAATTTAAAACCATGAAATGCAAACAAAAACAGTTTTTTTATTTCTATTAGCACTTCTCATTGCATTCCTGTTTGTTTATTTTCAATATTTTTATAAAGAAAAAAGGCATACATCTTCCTTTATACTAGCTATTTTACGTTTTTTGTCAGTTTTTTCCATACTGTTATTATTGATCAATCCTAAGTTTATAAAAAACAATTTCGAAACGATAAAACCGAAATTGCTTGTAGCAGTAGATAATTCATCATCTATAAATTTTGGGAATAAAGATTCTACTGTAACTACATTTGGTTGATCAGTGTTGAAAAACAGAGTGAGATTGAATACTAAATTTGAATTGAGCTACTTTACTTTTGGTAGTGTATTGCAAAATAGTTCGAATTTAACCTTTCAAGACAATCAAACCAATATTTATTCTGCCATAAAGGATCTCAATGAATTATCTAAACGGGAAATTGCTCCTATATTATTGATTAGTGACGGAAACCAAACATTTGGAAATGAATATAGGTATTACACTTCTAATCAAGTTATTTACCCTATAATTATTGGAGACACAATTCAATTTCCAGATTTGGAAATAAGCCGGATCAACGTAAATTCATATACTTATTTAGAAAATAATTTTCCTGTAGAAATATTTGTCCGCTACAGCGGAAATGAAAATATCACTACAGATTTAACTGTAGTGGAAAACGAACAAATTGTTTATAGCAAGAATATAACCTTATCAAAAAATAAAAATACTGAGCGATTGCAAATTAATTTACCTTCTAAAAGTATTGGTAAACATTTATACAGAGTTTATATAACAGAATTGAATAATGAAAAAAATAAAATTAATAATACCTATAATTTCACAATTGAAGTAATCGATGAACAAACTAAAATTGCCTTGATTTATGATATTTTACATCCGGATATTGGAATGATCAAAAGAACTATTGAGGGAAGTAAACAGCGAAAAATAGAATTAATCAACATAAACAACCTAATTAAAGATAGTTTAGATCACAATGTTTTTATCCTTTATCAACCAAATAATAAATTTGCTAATATTTTAAAAGAAATAGAAAAGGATAGTAAAAATTATTTAATCATTACAGGTAATCGTACAAATTGGAACTTTTTAAATAATGCCCAGAATAATTTTAAGAAAATTGTTTCAGAAAATTCTGAAAATTATTACCCGGTATTTCAAAAGAATTTTAATACCTTTTTTGTTGAAGATATTGGTTTTTCAGACTTTCCCCCTTTAGTGAGTGCTTTTGGTAAAATTGAATTCTATGTGCCATATCAGGCTTTGTTGACACAAAGCATCAAACGGAATAATAACGGAAGATCCTTTATTGGTAACTTTTTCTGATAAAAACAAAAGAGGGAGTTGTACTTTTTGGCGAAAATATCTGGAAATGGAGAGCCATTAATTATTCATACCATCAATCCTTTGAAAAATTCGATCAGTTTTTTAATAGCATGATACAGTATTTAACCATTGCAAATAAAGATAATCCGATAGAGTTATATCATAACTCTTTTTATTATGCCAATGAACCAATTATTATTAAGGCTAAAAGTTATGATAGTAACTTAAACTTTGATAGAAATGCACAATTAGAATTGCATATTGACAAACATGATAAAAATATAGCATTCTATTTAAAAGATAATTACTATGAAGTTCAGTTAATCGATTTCGATGAAGGAAATTATAATTTTACAGTGGCGAATAAACAAAATGATAAAAAGCAATCAGGAACTTTCAACGTTGGTAAATACTCTGTTGAACAGGAATTATTACAGGCAAATTCAAAAGATTTAGAAGCTATTGCAGAAAATTCAAAAGGCAAAAGTTTTTATCCTTCACAATTTAATGAGCTGAGTGAATTATTACTTATAAATCAGGAATTTGTATCTATTCAAAAAGAAAATAAAAAAATAATTTCTTTAATTGATTGGAAGTGGCTTTTAGGCGTAATTATCTTATCTTTGAGCCTGGAATGGTTTATTAGAAAATATAGAGGACTTATTTAAATGAATTGATTGATATAAATATTATTTTTAATAATATAATTCTATTAAATTGGACTTTTCTAAATAAAACATACAGTTTTTTAACGTTAAATATAATTTAAATTAAATTTTTATGGCACAGACACCACAATTACAATTCCCGAAAGGGATAATACCTTTAGTATTTTTAGGAATACTAGCGATAATTTTTATTTCAAAATCAACAGTTACCATCGATGCCGGTGAAAATGGTGTTTTATGGAAAAGATTTGCGGGCGGGGTAGTAACCGATCAACCTGCCTTAGGTGAAGGATTTCATCTGGTGGCACCCTGGAATACTGTTATAGTTTATGAAGTTCGTCAACAAGAGCTTACAGAAAGGATGAAAGTTTTATCTTCGAATGGTTTGGACATTCAATTAGAAGCTACAGCCTGGTATCAACCTAAGGCGGATCAGTTAGGTTTGTTGCATAAAACCAGAGGTACTAATTATTTAGACAGAGTATTAAAACCTGCTATGCGATCGGCTACAAGAAGCGTAGTTGGAAGGTATACACCTGAGCAAATATATTCTTCAAAAAGAGATGTTATCCAGGAAGAGATTTTTGATGAAACCGTAAAAATTGTTCAAAATCAATATATACAATTAAACGATGTTTTGGTACGTGATGTTACATTACCTCCTGCGATTAAAGATGCAATTGAAAGAAAACTGGATCAGGAACAACAGTCTTTAGAATATGAATTCAGGCTTATAACAGCTGAGAAAGAAGCACAAAAACAAATTATTGAAGCACAAGGAAAAGCAGACGCCAACAGAATATTGAGTGCATCATTGACTGATAAGATCTTGCAAGATAAAGGTATTGAAGCAACTTTAAGATTAGCCGAATCACCAAATGCAAAAGTAGTGATCATTGGTAGTGGCAAAGATGGAATGCCAATTATATTGGGAAATAACTAATAAATAAGATCAAGATTATCTTAAAGTAGACCATTTTAGTGAAAGAAAAATGGCAATATAAAATTAAAAAAACCGGCGATCAGCCGGTTTTTTTTTGTCTCTTAATATTGAATTCCTCTTATTTGATATTTATATTTAAAAAATTAAAACACCGTATCTTTTATATGAATTATATCTCTTTTAACTGTTCCCTTTTGAATGGCTCTATAATTTTCATAGCATTCTAATACAGCTTCAATTATTTGCAGGTCACTTGCCTTATTGATAAACCTATGCGAATAATTACATTCAGAGAGTAGGTCGTTTAATTCTTTTCTACTCATATCCAAATAGTCCATCATGATTTCCCGGCTGTATTTCTGCTCCATCATATTTCTCATTTGGTCACCTTCTTTTAATTTTCTCAATCGCGCTAATTCTTTGGGTTTTTTACCAAATTTATTGTACCAAAAATCAACCGGGTTAAAAATTGCATTAAGCCCCGAATTATAGCTACTGGTATATGAATTTCCAATTTCATAGGCTTGTGGTAATCCATTGATATGGATACGGCTATACGAGTCTTTTGGAACATTTTTTGCATCAATTACTAAAACACCGATCAACTTATGAGATTTAACTGTTACTTCATTGATATTTACAACCTTTTCATGTATAGCAATTTCTAATTCGTTACCTTTTAACAGATCATTGGTTATTTTTAGTTTGACAGATTGATAACCAATGTATGATACAAAAATAGTATCGTTCGTTTTGGCAGGAATTTCAAATTGGCCTTGCCCGTTTGTAATTGTTCCCACAACAGAATTCAAGTTTACAATGTGTGCGCTTTGCAGAGGTTTTTTATCATTTATACTAATGATTTTCCCTCTTAAATAAACTATATTATTGATATCCAACGAATCTTTTTGATTACCTTCAGTTTCCTGTGAAAACAAAAATATAGTAGAACTTAAAAATAAAATAGTGACAACAATTTTTTGCATAGCGCAATGATACTAATAAATATGCAATTTGCTATATAAAAAAATGTGAAAATTATGGAGGTAATTTTGTTTCCAGAATTTAATAATTCAAACAATTATAATTGATTCAAGTCAATAGCTCATGACTATAACCAAAGAGTTAATCAATAAATTTTAAATGCTAAGGATAAACAATTGTAAATAAATAATTTATATTTGATTGTCTTAAAAATTCAAAGTATTGCAATTAAGGTATAGTATATATATAATTCTATTATTTTGTTTTCACTTTTCCTTGGCACAAAAGGAAGCATCACATTGGTATTTTGGTGAAAAAGCAGGTCTGAATTTTAACTCTGGAAGTCCGGTTGCAGTAACAAACGGTTCTTTAATAACAGAAGAAGGATGTGCTACTATTTCTGATTCTTTGGGTAATCTTTTATTCTACACAGACGGTACCTTGGTTTGGAATAGAAATCATGATATTATGCCAACGGGCAAGGCATTGCTCGGTAATTCAACAAGTACACAATCGGCAATAATAGTACCTAGGCCTGATAATATTAATATTTATTATGTTTTTACTGTAGATTGGGGTGGTGGAGATCAGGGATTGAATTATTATACAGTAGATATGACCTTAAATGGTGGTTTGGGAGATGTTATAGGTTCAAACGGATTACCTGCTAAAACAATTTTAATCACTTCACCTACCAGCGAAAAAATAACCGCTGTAAAAGTTTTTGATGAAAATGCTTTTTGGGTTATATCTTTAAAGGGAAATCGGTTTTATGTGTACAAGGTTGATAATAACGGAGTTAACATTATTCCTGTTAATGGTAATATTGGCTTCAATTTATCTCAGGATTCAAGAGGATATTTAAAAGCCTCACCAGATGGGAGTAAATTAATTTCAGCCAATATGATATCAGGTACCTACCTCTATGATTTTAATGATGCAAGCGGTATCATATCAAATGAAAGGCAACTGGATGTAGAAAATTGGTTTACCTATGGCGTTGAATTTTCTCCACTGAGTAAAAAATTATATCTCTCAACCGGAAATTTTAGCCCTGCCGGAATTCCACAACAAGAAAACCTTTATCAATTCACTTTGGATATTCCTAACCCCACTAGTGAAAATCTAAGTGCAACAAGAGTTAAATTACATACATATTTTAACAAAAGAGCCGCTTTACAAGTTGGTTTAGACGGCAAAATTTATAGGGCCATTGATCAGCAATCGTTTTTGGGTGTAATTAATAACCCTGAAGCTGATGGCCTTGCCGCAAATTACGTTCATAAGGCTATTAATCTGGGAAAAGGAATTTCACGTCAGGGTTTGCCTCCTTTCATTCAATCCTTTTTTATCGCAAATATTGAGGTAAAAGATCAATGTCTTGGAGATGAAACCCAGTTTTTCTATAAATTCTAATGAGCAAATAATAGCAGCTATTTGGGATTTCGGTGATGGCTCGGCAACATCAACAGAACTAGACCCGACACATACTTATTCAACAGCCGGAGAGTTTATCTTAACGATAGAGGTTACTACTTCCGATGAAGTTAAAACTATAAATCAAAGCATTACAATTTTTGAATTACCGAATGTGTCTACTCCAATTACCTTGCAGCAATGTGATGATGACAATGATGGAATTACAGATTTTAATCTTCGTCAAAGTGAAATATTAATATCCCACGATTCACCAATTCTTAATTTTACTTATCACCTTGATCCCTTAGAGGCTGAACAGGGTGAAAATGCTATTAAAGATCCACAGGTTTTTTCAAATGCCATTGCTAATAGAATATATGTAAGGGTGGTAAACCAGCTAAATTGTTATAAAGTTGTAACACTAAATTTACAGGTATCAACAACGGCTATTCCTAAGGACTTTATGTTAAATATTAATGAATGTGATAATGATCTGATAGATGGTAATGATACCAATGGGATAACAACTTTCAACTTTAGTAAGGCAACTAAGGATATTTTAGACCTGTTTCCATCAGATCAGAATTTAATTATTACTTATTACGAATCTTTAGCAGATGCTTTAGCATTACAAAATGGTATAGATAGTAGTAACTTTAGAAATGAAAATTCTCCATATTCTCAACAAATTGTAGTTAGAGTTGATAATGAGAACAACAATGCTTGCGTTGGTCTGGGTTTTCATCTTACCTTAAATACAACTATATTACCTGAATTTGACCTTGTAGATCATCAATTTTTATGTTTAAACACTTTACCAGATCCATTGGAAATCTATGTTGAAAATGCACAAGATAATTATACTTATGAATGGAGAGATACAAGTGGAAATTTATTAGTTTCTAATGAAACATCAATATTCGGAGTTACTAAAGCTGGAAATTATTTTGTAACAGCCATTACCGATAAGGATTGTTCAAGAACAAAAAGAATAACAATTGAGGCCTCAAATATAGCTACTATTGAAAGTATTGATATTGTAGATGTTACCGAGAGTAATTCTATTACTATATACACGAATGGTGAAGGGGAATATGAATTTGCCTTGGATGATATTAATGGGGATTATCAGGATGAGAATTTCTTTGATATGATCAATGGTGGTACGCATACCATATTTGTAAAAGATAAAAATGGTTGTGGTATTCAATCAAAAATCGTAATTGTCTTGAATATTCCGAAATTTTTTACACCTAATGGCGATGGCATCAATGATACCTGGAAAATTGATGGAGTATTTTCCCAGCCAAAATCAAAAATTTATATTTTCGATAAGTTTGGTAAACTATTGAAATCAAATAGAATCAAGGGGAGAAGGATGGGATGGTTATTATAGAGGCAAACCAATGCCATCAACAGATTATTGGTATCATGTTCATTTTGATGATGGTAGAATTTTCAAAGGGCACTTCAGCCTTATTAGAAGATAAAAACAAAATATATGATCAGAAAATTACTTTTGATTTTGGTTTTACAATTGTTTTCCTTTAAAGGCATAGCCCAGGAAACATTTCCGGTATATACTGATTACCTTTCTGATAATGTTTTTTTAATTCATCCATCTGCTGCCGGAATTGGTAATTGCGGCAAATTAAGATTGACAGCACGACAACAATTGTTCGGTCTTGATGACGCTCCTTCACTACAAACCCTAAGTATGCATTCAAGAATCAATGATAAAATGGCTTTGGGCGGTATATTATTTAACGATGAAAATGGATTCCATTCCCAAAAGGGTATTATTGGCAGCTATGCATACCATCTTAATTTCGGCAGGGAAGACGCTCTGGAGCAACTGTCATTTGGCCTCTCATTTATGTATGTTCAAAATTCAGTGGATCAACGATCTTTTACCTCCCCTGTTACTGATCCGGTAATCTCACAAATAATTGAATCCGCTAACTATTATAATGCAGATGCCAGCATAGCATATCATTTTTTAGATACATATGGGTATTTTACTGTTAAAAATTTGTTACTAAGTGCCAGAGATTTATCGGGTAGTTCATTTGAATCACTCAATTTAAGGAGGTATTTGTTGACATTTGGATATTATTTTGGAAGACAGAATAGTTTTCAGTTTGAACCTTCAATTATGGGCCAAATTATAGAACGAACAGGCGAATTATTTATAGATTTCAATATGAAAGCATATAAAAGAATACAATATAATATGCAACTATGGGCGGTTTTATCTTATAGACAAAGTTTTGAAGCAAATGACCTTGAAAATCTTAAACAATTAACACCAATTGTAGGTATAAACTATAAAAGATTTATGTTTTCATATACTTATACGCACCAAATAGGTGAAATCGTATTAGATAGCGGAGGGAGCCATCAATTTACCTTAGGGGTTAATTTATTTTGCACCAAACAAAGGGCTACAGGTTGCCCAAATTTAAACGCTATATATTAAATACCTGTTTTTCTATGAGTTAACATTTAATCTAACAATTTAAAATAATATTGATCAGCTCAAAAAATCAACCTTACCACTGTCTAAATTATAATAAGCAGGAACTATTTTAACTTTGCCCTTAGTAATAGCTTCTCTTATAATTGTCGACCTGTTTGTTAACTCTGCAACCGTTAGTTCGACATTTTTCTTTATTATTTCCGCGATCGGGGCATTTTCCTCACTGGCCTCAATGGCCGGATTGATTTGGGCCAGTAAGTGATTCAAATTATATCCATTATCACCACCATTGACTGCGGCTGTAACAGCACCACAACTCTGGTGACCCATTACCACAATAACTGGTGATCCAATGTTGGCCACTGCATATTCAATACTTGCAATAGAATCAGTATTCGCAATATTTCCGGCAACACGAACCACAAATAACTCTCCCAAGCCTGTATCAAAAGCCAATTCGGGAACTACCCGGCTATCAGCACAACTTAAAATAATAGCATAAGGATCTTGTCCATTAATTAAACTTTCTCTTCGGGAACTGTTCTGTAATTTACCATCCATTCGATCTGCTACAAATAGTTTATTTCCTTCTTTAAGTTTGTTAATTATTTCGTTTTGTGTCATAATATAATTTTTTTTAATTTGCATTTCAACAACACCTTGCCGTGATTTATGCAAATAATTGCTGGTTTTTGTAAAACTTATACAAGGTAATTAAATAAGGTATCAATGTTACATTTCCATATTAAATTTTGCCTTAACAGGTTTCGGAATAGTTTCTGGAGGTTCATCCAGCATTTCTCGTAAATCAATTTCTATTCCACGTGACATTGTTGTAATTGGTACATCATTAGCTGTGCCCTCAAATGGATTTTCACCCGTCCTGCCAATTCTCTCCATGGTGTGAAACACCCAGGATACAATAACACTAAAAGGAATGGTCAACCATACAAAATTCGCTCCGATAAAAGGATAATCTTCGACTAATGTAATTCCTATGGTATCAAATTCGTTCATTATTCCAAAGGGAAGCAATAAGAGAAAGATCCACACAAAATTATGATTTAAAGTAGCGAATTGTCTGGGATACGGGAAATTTTTAATACGTTCTGACTTTCCTTGTAAATTGTATAGCTCGATAAGCATATTTTCCATTTCCATATGTCTGAAGTCATCTATCAATCCCCGTTTTTTGAGTTCTTTAAGTTGTCTTGATTGTAGTGAAATAGTATGTGTAGCCTTGTTTGTTTTACTTAAAACATAATCAAAATCCTTTTTAGATAAATATGGTTCTAATTCTTCTTCCACGGTAAATTTAAATTCCCTGATTCCGGCATTTTCACTCCATTTCTTATTGGTTTTATATTTCAGAAAATGCTCCCATGGTTTGGGAGCTCTCATAGCGTGCCGTAAACTTGTCATCCAGGCAATATGCCTATAAATTAATTCCTTTTTTATTTGCTTAATTTCTTCTTCTGAAGCATTTATTTCGGCAAAATCATTTGTTATAAAATCACTTACTATAATACCCCATGATCGGGAAGCGTTTACAATACCACCCCAAATTTTTCTGGCCTCCCAAATTCTACCATAAGCTGCATTGTTTTGAAAACCTACAACAAATGCTACAGCCGTACCTATTAATGCAATTGGTAACCATGGCAAATGAAGCCATTTTAAATCAAAAGCTTCGTATAAAATTACAGGTATTAAAGCCATTACCATAAATTTAATGATGTCATGACTTGTCCACTTTATCATTTCTAAATGTGTATATTTTATTTTTGTATACATATTAATTATTTTATTTTTTGGATTAACATTTAGCTAAATATACAAATTATGCAAAGGATGCAAAAATTGAATTAAATATTTATTATGGGCCCATAAGTTATTACTACTTAGTCTTAAATTTAAAAAGAATAATCAATTTTTATAATGTAATTTTGGCTATAACTCAACAAATTTTAATATATTTTTTTGTTAACTTTACTCTGTGAGTTATCATAATGAAGTAAACTTTATTCTGATTTATGCAGCATAACTATTATTATGGAAGAAACCAATAATTTTGATTTTACTGAAAGTCGCAAATATAAACTCAGTTTAGCGATTATCTGTAGTTTGTTTCTTTATTTATTTCTTGTTTTTTTTCAGCCATTTGGTGTAAATAATTACGAACCAAGTTCTTTTCTTTCACCAGATCTGTTAATAGGTTTAATAGCCATAGTTCCTGTTCTTTTTTTAACCATATACCTAAATGAATTATTTTTGAGACCACGATTGGTTAAAGTTTCTTTTTTAAAGCAGCTGATATTATGGTTTATTTGGGAATTCTATTTGGTGGGTACAAGCAGTTTTTTATTATATAATTTTTTAGGAAATTTTCATGATTTTTATCTGCCTAGCTATTTTAAACATATTATTGAGGTAAGTTCCGTATTAATTTTTCCTTATTTTGGGACCTTCTTTTTTTTCAGATTCAATAAGATCAAAAAAGATTTTGAGGAAGTATTATCTGTTTCCAATGAAATTTCCAACCTCAATGAAATAGTTCTAATATCCGGTGAATATAAAAAAGATCAGATCGCCCTGCAAATAAATAAAATAATAGTAATTGAATCTGAAGATAATTATGCCGGCCTTAATTATTTAGAAGAGAACAAAATAAAAAAATACCTTATAAGATCTACTCTAACTAATATTGAAAAAATACTTACTTCAGAATTGATTGTTAGATGCCATCGATCTTATATTGTTAATTTAAATCAATTAGAATCCTATAAAATTGTATCTAATAAATTATTTTTAAAGTTGAATCATTTCAAAGAGGAGGTTCTTGTATCTAAAACAAATTATAAAAACGTTATGAATTTGATAGAAAAGCATGTCCTTAACAATATGTCTGATTCAGTTCATCCCTAATATTTATATTTCATCCCTAAACTGGATTAATACTCTAAAAACGAGTAACCTAAATCAATAATTTATTGTCTTTACATTGAACATAAAAAAATTATAAAATGAAGACAATCACCAAAAATCTAAAAATCAAACCTTGTAAGAGCATTCTAACAATAATAGTATTATGCTTTTTTACCCTGTATTCTCCCAAAGCTTATTCACAAAATGATGCAGAAATTAAAAATATCTTAGAACGTTTCGCACAGGACTATCAAAATGATCTTATGTTTAAAATTGATCAAACGTTTGGTATAGAAATAGATAAAGTAATGTGGCATGTTATTGCAGAAGCTGGGAACAATAATAGAGCTTCAAAAGTAACTATTAAAAAAGGTGCACCAGAAGTGCCTACCTTCTATTTTGTAACCAATTTGAGAACATTAAAATTAATGGATGAAGGAAAGATTAATGCACTGACCGCTGGTGTAAAAGCATTTTCAACTGATTATGCACCTGTAGATATTGAAGTTATGGAAGGCTATACACCAGAAGAAGATTTTGCAGGTACTGTTCTGGCTTTTACCTTTCATTTTTGGACCAGGGGATTACCCGAATTAATTCCCTTTGGCCAACATTATACAAGAGGAACTCATGGTGCACAAGCTGCAATATTTTATTATGATAAAGGATTGCGTACGGGTTATGGTTATTTACATCCGGGACAGCATGCAAATGAGCATCCTAAATCAAGGTCAAACCCCTTTTCATCAATGATTATCTTAATTAAAGGAAAGGTGCTTGCAAGATTAAATGAAATTGACTACGAAATTGAGGCTGGAAAAGCATTTTTTATTCCACCCGGAATGACACATGAAATTTTAAATCCATACGATGAACCCGCAGAGTTTATATTACTCATGTTTGGAGATGAGGCATAGTTAGGAAATTCAAATTAACAACATACATAAATTACTTTATATCATGAAAAAAAATATTTTATCAAACAGTTTAATAATATCAATTTGTTTATTTCTTGGCTTTGTCAACATTGTTACATCTCAGCCAAATTACCCGAAAGACCCTGAACAGGCAAATTTAGTGTATAGTGATCTTGAAAATTTTAGAGATGCATATATTAAGTTGACTCCTGTTGTTGATACAATACAAATATTAAATATCTTTTATTTCGAAAAAGCATCAATGGGGCTTAAAGAGTATATAAGGCAACATAAACTCACTCCCGAAATGTTGAAAGAGGCTATTTATAAATATCCAAAAAAATATAATCAAATCTCAGGTTTTATTGATGGTATTGAAGCCTTAAGCTCAAAATATATTCAAACCATGCAAAAATTTAAAAAAATATTACCGGATGCCATGTTTCCACCTACTTATTTATTAGTAGGAGCAAATAGGGGTATAGGCCAGGGATCTAAGTTTGGTCAATTGGTAACTATAACCCGTGTATTAGATAATGAAGCATTATTGTTGAAGCTTATTGTGCATGAGCTTTCACATTTTCAACAAGCTATGGCTATGGGTATAGAAACTTATATTGCTTTATACGGAACTCCTAAAAATATGTTGGGACTTTGCCTTAGAGAAGGTGGTGCCGAGTTTGTCACGAGTTTGGTATTAAAAGATATTACAAAGGCTAAGGCTCTTGAATACCTTAATAATAATGAAGAAGAACTGAAGGTGAAGTTCAAAGCGGATCTATTAATTCAAAATCAAAATTATTGGTTATGGGAATCTATAAATCAGAATGATTATCCAATTTTACTGGGTTATGCAGTTGGTTACAAAATTTGTAAATCCTTTTATGAAAAATCTAATGATAAAGACCAAGCTTTACAGACAGTTTTAGAAATGAAAAACCCTGAAGATTTTCTTGTAGCAAGTGACTATTTATCCAACTAAAAAAAGTTTAAAAAGATGTGTCAATAATTTAAAAAAGATGCGGCTACCAGAATACTTAATGCGATTGGTATCACAAATAGCAAATAAATAAAAGTTACCATTCCGGTTTTGATAAAACTAAGAAAATATCCTTGACGATAGAATTGTTTAATCGCTATAAGCAAATAGAAGTAAGTTGACAGAAAAATGATAAAGTCAATTGAGTCAGGTATTTCCCAAAATAAATTAACAAATAAAAGTATGCTCATAACTACAAAAAGAAATGAGAAGTAATAAAAGCTAAATACCAGATGATGTGAAAAGCTACCACGTCTCCAAAAGAAAATTTTTAAGATAAACGCAAATATTGGAAGTAAAAAAAATAAGGCTATAGGTATACTGTCAAAAAAAGCCTGAAGAATACCACCCCCGCTGTTCTTTTGGAATTTAAGCATTTGAGAATATAAACGACGCTTAAAAATTCCTGCATCATCTTTCATACCCATTGCTTTTAACATCTCATCATCTGATGCACCGACAGCAATTAAGGAATCAATTTTTTCTTTATCATAACCCAGATTAAAATTATTGTTATTGTTCGAATTTGCTTTATCATTTATTATCGAATCCAATTTTTTTAATTCCTCATCGTTAAAACGGGTTAAGTTCTGATTATCTTTTAACGGCTGCGTAAGTTTTTTTATGGTAACAGAATCGAGAGCTTTTTTAGATATGGTATCAAGCGCCAAAACATTTTTGCCTTCAAATCCTTTTTTCAAAACCTTATCTACTTGCATTGTATATTCACGTGCCTGAAAAGAAAATAAAAAGAAAAAAACCACCGAAACAAATAAATAGTATTGTGCAGGATGCAGATATAGCAATCTTTTTCCCTCTACAAACTTTTTAGCCAGATATCCGGGACGAAACATTAATGGAATAAAGCTCTTTAAAAACCTGGCATCAAATGAAAAATAATTACTTATGGTGTTATAAAATAAAACACCCATAGTGAGAGAGTCTTTTGCCCTTTGACCGCAATATGGACAAAACTCATATTTATCATTAGATTTTTGATCACAATTTTTACAGGCTTTGTTGTTATTTTCCATAAATTTTAAGTTAGTGAAATAAAAATACTAAAAAAAAACCTCTTATAGAAAAATAATATGGTTCTCTAATTTCAAAGCGCTGATAGTAAAGTAAGTGAATGATATAATAATAAAATTCAAAATTGAGAATTAAAATGCTATTTTTGAATTATGCAAGACATACCAATTCATTTAAATTTAATAGCCTTAATTATCATTATTGGTATTTTTCTGGGATTTTTAATCTCTTATTTTATTATTAAAAAATCTTTTAGGCATAATACTTCCAATTTATTTATGGGAGTTTTTATTTTGGTGTTGTCATTAGTAATGCTTGAAGGCTGGCTGAATTATACTGGTTATATTTTCAAAGTATTGTGGGCGACAAATTTTGCAGAACCGTTTAATTTTATTATTGCTCCCCTTATTTATTTATTTGGTATTTCCCAATTTAAGGGTTTTAAAAAAGAAAAGCAATGGCTACATTTTCTTCCGTTTTTATTTTGGCTAGGCTATTGTGTATTCTTTTTTATACAATCGGATGTATTTAAATATAACTCTAATATAGCTGTGATGCAATTGGATGTTCCATATTTAAACAATGTTCAAAAAATATCAGATGACCCATTACATATTAGGACTTATATTAACATCATGACAGGAATTTCCTTTGTAATCTATAATATTTTTATTGTACGATTGCTTTTACTTAAAGCAAAATCATTAGGAAAAACCATTTTCAATACTAAGAACAAAACATTAATCTCGTTACGTAATTCACTAGCTCATTTTTTAATAATAATTATCATTTTTATATTTGTAAAACTCACATTTAAGAATGATGTTGGCGACTATTTTATCTTTTTATACTTGTCATTTATGTTTTTTATGGCAGCTATTCAAATTATGAATAGTTCTGATTATTACAACCAAGTGTCTTCGTTTTTAGAAGTGCCTACTTTGAAATATATAAAGTCATCTTTAGATGCCAACACAAAAGAAATTATATTAAATGGCATTGTACAACAAATGAAAGTTGAAAAATATTTTATAAAAAGTACTGCATCTTTATCTGGTTTGGCAAAATCAATAAGTGAAAGTTCGCATCATGTATCTCAAGTCATCAATGAAAAACTAAATCAGTCCTTTTTTGAAATGTTGGCATCCTACAGAGTAGAAGAAGCAAAAGCTATTTTAAAAACAGAATTGGGCAAAAAGCTAACCATAGAAGAAATTGCAGAACAGGTTGGTTACAACTCAAAATCGGCATTTAATACCGCTTTTAAGAAAATTACTTCGCAAACACCTTCAGAATTTAGAGACATCTAAAGCGCTGATAATCAATAAATATTTGTACTTCCTTATAAACTAGAACACCTTCCTTATAGGCTAATTCGTTAAAACTACTGAGCTGGTTATAGATTTGTTTCATAATTAAAAAGTAATTATTATGAATTCACAAATTAAATCAACAAACGAACGAAAACATTATATAGATTGGCTAAGGGTTTTAGCTTTTGGCTTGCTCTTTCTCTTTCATTCATGGAGACCTTTTGACCAATTTCCTTGGCATATTAAAAAATGAAGAGCAAAATTTTCATTTTTGACCTGCTCACTATTTTTACTCATGGATGGCGTATGTTTCTTATATTTTTAGTATCAGGGGCTGGAACATGGTTTGCATTGAGATCTCGTAAAAAAAGCATTCTTAATGGACAGAATCAAACGATTAATAGTTCCTTTTATATTTGGAATAGTATTAATTATTCCACCACAACGATTTTATGAGTGGATCATGTTTCGTGATTTTGCAGGTAACTATCTTGATTTTTTAATGTCATATCCTTCTCAACAACTAAGTGCCAACATGGGTAGCAGTTTGTTGTTATGGTTTGGACATTTAGGGACTCATCTTTGGTTTCTACCATTTTTATTTGTTATGACGGTGTTTGCACTTCCATTGCTTAAAAAAATTCAAAAGGGTAGGTTAGACTTCTCTTGGTTGAAGCGTATTATGCAAAACAATTATGGCGTATTCATTTTGGTGTTGCCAATGATTCTTGTGCGTGTACTATTAAAACCGATTTATTCAGAATATACAGATTGGACAGATTTTTTGATATATATGTTACCTTTTATTTATGGTTTTCTTTTTATGAGTGACCCTGATTTTATTAATATTATAAAGAAAAAAACATATCTTTTTCTCGTGGTGAGTGTTATAAGCTCAATTTACTTTATATACACTGCTTTTCAAGACCCTCTAAATATTCAAGAATATATGCATCCGAGCTATTCTTTAAAACACATTGAATTAAGTGTTGTTTCTATGTTGATTGCTTATAGTTGGATTTTATTCTTCTTAGGCTTTTTTGCAAAACACATGAACTTTAAGCATTCAATCCTTGTGCCAGCAAACATTAGTATACTGCCTATATATGTGCTTCATCAGTCATTGATTATCGTATTTGGGTACTATATTGTTGGGTTGGAACTAGGTTCATTTACTAAGTTTATCATTATCGCTTTTACTGCTATTCCAGCTGCCATATTATTATATAAGATTATACAAGCCAATAATATTTCAAGATTTCTATTTGGTTTGAAAAAAAAGCCAAAGAAGACTCCTGTTCATTCCACTCAAATTGAAAATGTCATGGCATTTGATAAATAACAATTAGTAATAAAATAAAATCATATTATTATGTATTCTCAAGCAGAAACAAAAAAACAAAGACAGTACTTTATAGATTGGTTAAGAATTGGACTTATAATAAGTGTATTCATTTTCCATATTGGAATGATTTTTAATCCATGGAGTTGGCATATTAAAAGTGAAGAAACCTTTTACTTTTTAGAACCAATAATGCATTGGCTGCATCTATGGAGAATGCCGTTGCTATTTTTAGTATCAGGAGTAGGAACATTCTATGCATTAGGATTTCGCACTACAAAACAATACTTAAAAGAGCGTGTAACAAGGCTTTTTATTCCTTTCGTGATTGGGATATTTACCTTGGTTCCAATTCAGGTTTATATTGAAAAAATAGATCAATTTAGTTCTTTAGGAAACTTTTATACACATATGTTTGATGGTATTTATCCACTAGGCAACTTCTCATGGCATCACTTATGGTTTATTTTATACTTATTGTTTATTTCTTTAATCATCTCACCCATTTATAAAATATACTAGGAGTGGACATTTTAATATGGTAAGAGGGAAATTAATAGCATTAGCTACAAAAAGAATGGGGCTAAACTGGTTGTTCCCAATTATTATTGGGTCACAATTAATTTTAAGACAATATTTTCCAGATAGCACACATGCTTTATTTAATGATTGGGCTTATGTAGCTTTTTACTTGTTATTCTTTATTATAGGTTTTGTATTATTTACCAGTGATAAAGTAATACAAGCAGTGGCCAACCAAAGACGATTATATTCAGTACAGACAGCAATTTTTACTATTCTTATGTTTTCGTTTTGGGTTTTTGAAATTAACATAATTGGAAGTCGCTATATCTATGCTGCTACAGAAATGATTATCGCACTTTCCTGTGGATTAGCGGTAATAGGTTACTGTAAAGTATATTTTAATAAAGATCATAAGTTTAGAAAAATTCTAAATACAGCTATTTACCCATTTTATTTATTACATCAGCCCATAATTATTATTGTTGGATATGTAATTTTACAATGGCAACTACCTGTAGCTGTAAATGCCATATTAATCACACTAGTATCTCTTTTATTTACTATTGGTCTATACTTGATAATTAGTGAATTGAACATATTGCGAATTGTTTTTGGCATGAAAAAGAAAGAATCAAAAAAAGTTTTGGTACCTCAAAGTACTTTAGTAAATTTAGAAAATGTACAACTGCTGCCTATAATGCAAAGTACTGAAAAGATTAAACCGAATAAAAATGAAACTATTTAGAGGAGTCAGACAAAACATGATTAAAGATGGAAACTTAAAGAAGTATCTGTTTTATGCTGTTGGAGAAATCCTGTTAGTTATGATTGGTATTAGTTTGGCGTTTCAGGTAAGTAATTGGGATGACAATCGCATAAAAAGGAAATCTGAAATTAGATATTATCAAAATATTAAAGAACAAATAATAGATGATAAGGAATTAATTGAAAGTCAATTATATTTTAATAACAACTTTATGCCTCAATTTAAATATGCCAATGAAATTATTGAAGCCAATGATAGGAGTAAAATGGATACACTTGGGGTAATAATTCGTAAGCTCACGGAATATTCAGATTTTGATAAGAAAGGCAATATTTATGAAACGATGGTAAATAGCGGAGAGGTAAAATTACTTCAAAATTTTGAAATTGTAAATGGTATTAGAGAGTTGGAAGAAATATATAATTATGTTAATAGAATGGAAAGCATTCATTATGATGCCATGATGAATCATGCAGTAATAGCAATAAATCCTGTTATAAAATATACTACCGGTGAAATTAAAAAGCCAGATGTTGTGTTTACTTACCAATTTCAAAATATGATAGTAATATTAATGCAGGTTATGGAGGAAAAGGACATGACTTATAATAAAGCCTTAAATGAAATTGAAAGAGTTACTAAATTGATTGATGAAGAATTAAATGGTAAATAATTTTTATAATATTAAAAATAGTATATTCATTTCTTGAAATAAGATATGAAACCCGAAAGCAAACTAAAAATTCAGAATATCCTTGCGATCATTGTAATTGCATTGTTTTTTGGATTACTGTATAACTTTTTTTTCTATCCACATACATTAAACGAGTTTCTGGAAGCTGGTTCAATAAGCATTTTACTTGGTCTTGTTATTGGAATTCTTGAAGAGTTTGTTCTCAAGCAACCATTTCAGAAAATGTCTTCGTTTATTGCCACTATTGTTCGAGCTGCTCTTTATTCTCTTCTCATTAGTATTATTTTATGCCTTGTTTTATCGATTGAGATTTCATTTATACAGCAGATTGGTTATTCTGAGGCCGTCAATCAATATTTGTTTAGTTCTTTATTTACAAGGGATTTTCTTTTTAGTTTAATCTTTATAATTATTATTCTGTTCATTTCCCAGATTATGGAATTAACTGGTAAAAGAAATTTTTTCAAACTCATTTTAGGGTTATATCATCGACCAAGAGAAGTATCAAGAATTTTTATGTTCCTCGACTTAAAGGATTCAACGGTTATTGCAGAGAAATTGGGAAACAAGTTATATAGTTCATTGATAAAAGATTTTTTTTATGATATATCAGAAGCCATTATCTTGTTTAATGGGGAGATTTACCAGTATGCAGGAGATGAAATTATTGTGACCTGGCCATTAAAAGGTGACAATGTAAATTGCATAAAAACCTTTTTTAAAATGGAAGAGATTATTAAAAAGAAGAGTGAGACATATAGTAAAAAATACAACCTCTTACCTAAATTCAAAGCAGGTATACATTGTGGACGAGTAATGGTGACAACTGTTGGAAGGCAAAAAAAGGAAATTGCCTATCATGGTGATGTTTTAAATACTACAGCTAGAATTGAAGGTAAATGTAATGAGCTCGAACAGCGCTTACTAATTTCAAAAAACATCTTGCCATTTATCAAAAACAATAATAAATTTGTTCTAAAGGAAAAGGGTGAAATTGAACTCAAAGGTAAATCAGATAAATTGTCTCTTTATGGGATTAAATTGGCGTAACAAAAAAAAGTATACTAATCAATGTTTTTTATAATTGGAATATTCATAGCGGTTTTTCTTGTCCTTCTTTTATTAATTAAGAAAAACAAATCGCGAGCCGACAAAATATTGCTTATTTGGCTTTTTCTAATAGCGATACACCAATTACTAAATTATATTTTATTTACTGGCGAAGCTTATAATTACCCTCATTGGCTTGGTGTACAATTTTCAATGCCAGTATTACATGGTGTTTTATTATATTTTTATGTGATGGAAATTACAGGGAATAAACTTAAAAAAAGATGGACAGTTTTACTGCATCTAATTCCCACTTTATCACTTATTATTTTTGCAATCCCATTTTATATATTATCAGGAGAACAAAAAATAAACGTATTTCAAAACGAAGGAGCTGGGTTTGAATGGTATATTATTTATTTAAGTATATTAATTCCTTTGTCTGGTTTAATATATTCAATATGGTCGCTTTTTTTAATAAAAGCCCATCAATTAAAAATTCAAACCAGATTTTCAAATACTGATAAAAAAGAATTACAATGGTTAAGATATCTATCTATTGGATATGGTATTATATGGGTTCTTGCCATATTTTTTGAAAGCGAAATTATCTTTACTGCTGTTGTTGTTCTGGTACTGTTCATAGGTTTTTTTGGGATAAATCAATTGAACATATTTTATTCGAATATAGAACCTGTACAGGATTTAAGAAAAGAAACAATTTCCAAAGCTATAAAAACAAACATTCCTAATAAGGAAAGTGTTAATCCCATTAATGCAAAATATGCGAAATCTGGTCTAAATGAAGACATGGCTTCTGAAATCTATACCAACTTGAATAGAATGATGGAAGACAGTTTTTCATACAAGGATGATAACCTTACTTTAATAGAACTCTCTCAACGGCTTGAAGTGCATCCTAATCATTTATCGCAAGTCATAAATGAAATGGAAGATAAAAACTTTTATAACTACATCAATTCCCTCCGTATTAAAGCGTTTATTAAACTTGCATCACTTCCTGAAAATAAAAAATACACCATGATTTCTTTAGCATATGATTGTGGTTTCAGCACAAAGTCTACATTTAACAAGCATTTTAAATTGCATACAGGTAAAACACCTACAGAGTTTTTTAATACTTTAAGCATTTAATGGGATATTTTTCTTTTCCCCTGTATACTCATACCTCATTTTACTTATAAAACAAATTTATTTAGACATCTCATATTCAGCCGTTTAATGGTATTTCCTTATAAGCGCGTACCCTTATTTCGTTAAGCCTTGTAAACTTGGTCTATTCCATTTCTTTTCCATCTCATCTTTGCTGAAGAATTAAACGATATGAAATAGTTCATTCGTCAACATTAAAATATAATATAATGAAAACATTAAAATCAAAAATCGTATTAACTGTATTAAGTATAGTAGTCTCTTTTGCTATGAATGCACAAGTAGGAGGTTGGAATCCTGAATTAGTTAATGATGCTAACGAAGCATTGCAAGCAATGATTGAAAAAACTCCAAAACTAGAATCTTTTTATAATGAATCTTATGGTTATGCTGTTTTTCCAAAAGTAACAAAAGCAGGTATCGCATTTGGTGGAGCCTTTGGAAATGGAATAGTATATAACGACCATCGAATAGTTGGAACTTCAAAATTAAGGCAAGCTTCAATAGGCTTACAATTTGGAGGACAACAATACAAAGAATTAATATTTTTTGAAAATAAAGAGTCTTTTGAAAAATTCACCAATGGAAAACTAAAATTTGATGCCCAGGCATCAGCAGTGGCTTTAAAACAAGGCGTTTCAATTGATGCAGCTTATCAAGAAGGTGTAGCTGTATTTACAATAACTAAAGGTGGATTAATGTACGAAGCATCCATTGGCGGACAACATTTTGAGTATGAGCCAAATAGATCATAAATTATGTAGAAATTTAAATCAACTCAAACATTTAAAGTTTGAGTTGATAAATAATAATTATGTAGTAACTCTTCTAGATTCATCAATGTATGCAATTACAAGAGGGTATGGTAGTACAACAATTGGAGCTATTAAAGACTTGCATAGTGCATTAATTTGAAATTAGTAAAATGAAATCAGCTCATAAAACAATAGTCAAAACCATTATGCTATTTATATGTTTAAATGTTATTGGACAAATAAAAACTAATAAATTGCTTCAACATGATAAAAATAATGAAATAAAGATAATTAGTATAATTGACATAAATAATCCGGTAGAAATTAAGAATCTCGATCTATTAGCAGAGAAATATAAAAGATATAATATCGAATTTATAGCAATCACCGATGAAATTAATGACAGTATTTCTTACTCATTGAAGAATCAACTTTTGCATTATAAATTTGTTAAAAAAACTGAAAATGAAAGAATTTTCAATTCTTATCAAACGGGCATGTTTAAAGTTTTTCCAATGCAAGTTATTCTAAATAAAAGTGGAGAAATAACCTATATTAAAAAAGGAACAACAAAGAGCATTGATAAAAAATTAGCTAAAAGAATTGATAAATTACTGATCTTAAGATCAACTAAATATATTCTTCATGAAGATGTCGTTTTACTTGCAGATAGAAATTTACATTGAAGTATAGAAAAATTTAATTAATCTTGTTCAATGAAATCATTTGTTATTTGGATTATTTTTTTTTGTTCTTTTAATTGATTAATAATATTTAACAATAATTTAGCGAGATACAACAGCGATCCTGAGCCGTTAATTACTACATTCACAGTCATATAAAATATTCACTTATGAAAACCTTTTACTTATTAATTCTTACGTTTAGTATTTGTTTAGTCAATAGTAATACCATGCTTAACGCACAAGAAAAAATAACAGCTGAGTTTCAACCTGATGCCTGGGAAATCAAAGCTGAAAAACATGAATTTAAGGTTTACAAGGGTAAACCTGCTCTCTATTTGGAAAATGGCAAAGCTTTATTGAAGAATTCCAATTTTAAAAATGGTATTATCGACTATGATGTAAGTTTTGAACGGGGAAGAAAATTTATAGCTGCTCATTTTAGGATTAAGGATTCAATAAATTACGAAGAGTACTATTTAAGGGCACACCAATCCGGAAATCCGGATGCCATGCAGTATACACCGGTATTTAACGGAACTGCCGGTTGGCAACTTTATTATGGAGAGGGGCATTCAACTGCATACCATTTCAATTTTCAAGAATGGATACATATAAGATTAATCATAGCCGATGACAAAATGGATGTGTTAATAAATGATATGTCCCAACCGGTTTTACATGTGCCTGATCTTAAAATGGATCCTATTTTTGGAGGATTGGGTTTCGGTACTGTATTAGGAGGAGCCTATTTTGCGAATCTCACCTATCAATCTATTGATGAACCAAAGTTAGTTAGTGATATAGAAAAACTTCCTGAACCTGAAATTGGAACTATTATGCATTGGAAAGTTTCTTCACCATTCGGTAAAAATCAGTTATTAAAAGTTAACTATCTTAAAGATTTACCTTTGAGCAAAAAAACAGATTGGAAGCTTCTAAAAGCTGAATATACAGGGACTTTAAATTTGGCACGAGTATCACAAGTTTCTAAAGAGACAAATACGGTTTTGGTAAAAACCGTAATTAATTCCGAAAAGAATCAAATTAAACGATTGGATTTTGGATATAGCGATGTCGCTATCATTTATGTAAATGGTAAAATTATTTATTCGGGCCAAAGAAAATTTCGTTCAAGAGACTATCGATATTTAGGAACTATAGGCTATTTTGATTCTGTATTTGTACATTTAAAAAAAGGCAAAAATGAAGTTACTTTTGCCGTCACAGAAAATTTCGGTGGTTGGGGATTAAAAGCCAAACTTGAAAATTTAGACGCAATTTCTTTGGAAAAATAGAATAAGTAAGATATTATTGAATTATAAAGCATCAAAATGACAAAAATATCAGTTTTTAATCGAATATTTTCTTTCTTAATTTCCATCTCCATTTTGTTCTTAATTGGTTCTTGTGAGACGAAAGTGAATATCAATAAAGAAACAATGTTCATGAATACAAAACAACATTCAGGAACATATAATTCACCCTCTGTATTAAATGCACCAGTTGAGCTGTGGAAGGTGAAGACGGGAGGACAAGTTATTTCATCCCCTGTTATTGTTGATGATATGCTTTATGTTGGAAGTGAAGATCATATTTTATATGCAATAAATAAGAATACAGGAAAGGTAAAATGGCAATACATATCCGCAGGGGCCATTCATTCTACACCTGCAGTTTCCAATGATAAAATTCTTTTTTTAAGCTACGATGGCTTTTTTTATGCTCTTAATAAATTGGACGGAAAATTAATATGGAAATTTAAAACAGGAGGAGAATCAAAGTTTTTGGTTAAAGATTATTACAATAAGAGCTTCAAGCCTGATTTCTGGGATTTTTACCTATCCTCACCAGTTGTGAGCAATGATATGGTTTATTTTGGATCTAGCGATACCTTTGTATATGCCCTTAATATTAAAACCGGAGAAAAGATCTGGCAATATAAAACAGAAGCCGGTATTCATTCTTCACCAGCTATCTATAAAAATTATTTAATTATTGGGTCTTGGGATAGCAATGTATATTGTTTGGATGCAAAAACTGGAGACGAAAAATGGACCTATGCAACAGGTAAGGATATTAAAGATTATATTTGGATAGGGATTCAGGCATCAGCATCAATAGAAAATGGTATTGCTTATCTTGGTTCAAGAGATGCTAAATTCTATGCCTTCAACATTATAACAGGAGATACTTTGTGGGTAAAAGACACGTTTGATAGATCATGGATGCCTAGTTCAGCTGCAATTGGGACATGATTATATTTATACAGGATCTTCAGATTCATTTAGTTTTTTTTCAATCGATAAACAAACAGGTGAAATAAATTACGCTACCAAAACCAATGCTTACTCCTTTTCAAGCCCGGCCATTGATAATAAAATGGCATATATCGGCGCTGCAAATGGTAGACTTTTTGGCATAGAGCTTTACAATGGAGATATTAAATGGGAATTTAAAACGGAAGGAGTAAAGGCCGATACGATTAATATGTTTGACAATAAGGGTTTGATGAACATAGAAAGAGTAAAAGTACTAACCAAAAATATAGTTGATATGCCTGGTCTAACTTCTTTGTACAATGAAGCGTTTATTAATGTTGGTGCAATTCTTTCGTCACCTGTAATAAACAATCAAGTTATTTATTTTGGCAGCTCCGATGGGTATGTATATGCGATAAGCGATAAATAAAAACTTTTGATTTCTTGTTAAGATTCTACTAATCTAAATTAATTTGACAGTAATAGTAGCTTTCAGTCTAATAGTTTCGTTCTAATTAAAAAAAGTAGAATAAGAAGGTCGTTGAAACAATAGTAAAGCGTAGAAAGGATACCAAACAATTAAAAGAAAATTAAATAAAGTTGTGATTTTTTCTCCCGTTTGTATACTAATAGTATGTAAATCAAAATCAAATAACATGAACATTAAATTAAATTACATCGTTTTAAAAGAAAAATTTTGCAAATTTTACCAATGTGAGTTAAGACTTTTTAAAAAAATATTGGGTATCAAATAATCACTTGAATCAGTGATTGAATTCCATTTTCCTTTTTTTTAATTCAACACAAAATTGAATCCTCATTTACTTATCTGAATTTATAAGTGAATTATTCACAACTCATCCGTCAATTATAACAACTGGGTAATAATAAATTTCACAGGAAACATTATTGACGGACATTTGTCATGTAATAAATTAGCAATCACTAAAATATAAATTATGAAAACCTTAATAAATATAAATTCAGAATTAACATCAAGAAAATATGTAAACTTTTCGAACTTCAGGAATACAAAAAGAATACGTTGGTCAGAATACAGAACCTTTGGTCATTAATAAAAAAACAAAATTTTAAATTATCCTTTAAATAAGACATCATGAGAAAATCAATATTAAACAACACGACATTAACGAAAGAAAACTTATATTTTTCCAAATTCAAAAATTCTAAAAGAATACTCTGGTCAGAACACAGGCATTATAGTTATTAAAAAAATCATTACATTCTTTATTTAGACCTATTTGCATTACACCGAATAGGTTTTTTTTTATTTAAAACTAAATATTTCACCTAATAAATATACTATTTAAAGTAAGGTTTATCCTTAAATAAAGGAGGGTAAAACCTTTTTTTTTAGGAGAGTTAATTATGTAAATTGAAGGGAGTTAATAATTAATACCCATGACCCTAACAGATCATGATCTAAACCGAATATTTAATATTTTGATTAATTAATTAAGAATCTGAAAATGAGTATTTTTCGTCCTAAAAAAATAAGAGAGATCAGCCTTCACACTTTATTATCGAAATTAATCGACGAAAATAAATCAATTAAAATTACAGATGAAATGGAAAATATTAAAGATGTAAAAATTATAAAGGAAGTACCGGTTTATTTTAGAATTCATCTGCGTCATAAATTATTCCGTATTCAACAACAGTTTTTATTTACAAAACAACATCGAAATAAATTTCAAAGGCTCACACAAAGAGAAAGAGAGGTCATTAAATTAATTGGCCAAGGCAATAACAATCCCGCTATTGCCCAGCAACTGTTTATTAGCCGCTGCACTGTTGAGCAACATCGTAAAAATATAAATCGCAAATTAAAAATAAAATCGTTTTCTGATTTAATGCGTTATGTTTATGCCTTTGATTTGATATAGGAATCGTTAATACTTATCTTATAAAGATTAAAATACAATGTACAAAAAAGGGAATTACTTTATATAATGATCATTTCATTGTACAAATCCAGAAAATACTATTCTGTCCTGAAATTTATGACTTCGTGAGCATTGATCAAAGGATGTTTTACTCCAACTTTTATCACTTTTCAGATGAACAGCTATAGATAAAAGCTCTAAACTATCCAGCTTACGTTGTTTATTTTCTTTTTTTATCAATTTATTTTTATCATTGAGTCGATCAATATAATAACGGGCCTTGTAGTGGTCATACATTCTCATAAACTCAGTGGCAATAATAGCAGATAATCGTTTATTTATACTGTTTTAACAAGACTTGAGATTGCCAGATTAAGATCAGAGGTTGACAAAATAGACCATGATGCCTTTATCATTATGAGCAGTATAAAGGATACAAAAGGAGGAATGATAAAGAAAAGATCGTTTAAAACGGATTAAAAAATAAAAGCCATTTACGATATTTAATATAAGTATAAGACCATGTATTAAAATTCTATTTAAATATTTAAATAGAAACAATACTTAAAAAATTCACAAGGAATTATTCCTAATGATACTACTTCTTCTTTACTCAATTTTTAATCTATCCTTAATTTTTTTTTAACGGTAATTTAATTAAATTTACCTATTGCAAATATCACTTCTAAACACCAAATTGTGTGAAAGAAATTTTAATAATGAAAAACTATTTTTTATTCCTTTTAATTGGTTTGTTAGTGTTTCAAACCAATGCACAGAAGAAGAATGAAGAATTTCGTTTACATATTAGAAAAACTACTTCACCGGTTATAATAGATGGAATAGTCAACGAGGAGGCGTGGAAAAACACCGACGTTGCTGATGATTTTTTTATGGTCTTACCTGAAGATACTGGTAAGGCACTTGAACATTCAGAAATTAGAATGACTTACGACGATAAAAACCTATATCTCGCAGCAACTTTCTACCATAGTACTGAAGCCATTTATTATGTTGAATCTTTAAGGAGAGATTTTTCCTTTGGCAAAAATGATAATTTTTTGTTTTTTATAGATCCTTTCAACAACCAAACCACAGGCTTTACTTTTGGTTCGAATGCTGCAGGGGCACAATGGGATGGTACCATGTATGATGGCGGAAGTGTTGACCTGAATTGGGATAGCAAATGGATTTCCGAAGTTAAACAAGATAAAGAAAAATGGGTTTTCGAAATGGCGATTCCATTTAAATCAATAAGATATAAAGATGGAGTCACCGAATGGGGAATCAATTTTAGTAGGCTGGATCTAAAGTCAAGTGAGAAATCAAGCTGGACACCAATTCCAAGACAGTTCCCTACTGCTTCATTAGCTTATACCGGAGTTTTAGTTTGGGATGAACCACCACCTTCTCAGGGAACTAATTTTTCTTTAATCCCGTATGTACTCGGAAGTGTTGGAAGTGATGTTAATGATGAAAGTAAAACAGTCTATGATGCTAAAATAGGTGGTGATGTTAAATTTGCACTTACTTCTTCTCTCAATTTAGACTTAACAATTAATCCTGATTTTTCCCAGGTAGAAGTAGACCGTCAGATTACCGATCTGAATAGGTTTGAATTGTTCTTTCCAGAAAAACGACAATTCTTTCTTGAAAATGGTGACTTGTTTGCTAATTTTGGATATTCAACCATTCGTCCGTTTTTTTCAAGAAGAATAGGGCTGGATGTTCCAATTCATGCAGGACTAAGGGTAAGTGGTAATATAAATGAAGAATGGCGTTTGGGTGTTATGGATATGCAAACGGCCAAGGATGATAATATTGGACTTCCCAGTCAAAATTTTGGTGTTGTCACATTGCAACGGAAAGTATTTAGCAGATCGAGTATTGGGTTTATGTTCGTGAATAAAGAATCGATTAAATATCCTGAGGATACTGATGAGTTTCATGCTCTTTACCCGAAGTATAACCGCAATTTCGGTCTGGAATATAACTTAGCCTCATCTGACAATCTATGGACAGGGAAAGCCTTTTTATTTAAATCTTTTTCTCCTGATAGTTTAGGAAGTGGTATTACCCAAGCAGTAAATATTGAGTACAAAAGTCGGAAGTGGAACTGGGGTATTCGAGAGGAATCTGTTGGGGAAAAGTATAGGGCAGAAGTTGGTTTTGTGCCGCGTAATGGCTATATAAGAATGAATTCATTTTTGGGGTATTTATTTTTCCCTGAAGATAGCAAGATCTTAAGTCATGGTCCAAAATTCAGTACCAGTTACTTCTTCAATGAGGATCTGGAGAAAACGGATAATTTAAATTTGTTGCAATATTTTCTAAATTTCCGTAATCGAAGTAGCTTAAGACTTACTCTAATTGATGAATATGTTGAATTACTTGTGCCTTTTGACCCAACCGGATCAAATAAACCTGAACTGGATATTGGAACAAAACACCATTGGAATGCATGGAGATTGAACTATGAATCAAAACCGCAAAGCATGTTTACCTACGCATTGGGTAGTAGAATTGGCGGTTATTACGAAGATGGAAATTGGTTTAGCCTTAGCAATGAACTTGGTTATCGTTTTCAACCTTTTGTAAGTCTTAGCTCTAATATTAGTTACAACAATATAAGAATGCCCGCTCCATGGAATACAACCGAATTCTGGCTAATAGGATCGGAAATAGATATTACCTTTACCAATAAATTATTTTTTGCCACCTTATTTCAATATAATGAGCAATCTAATACTTTTAATTTAAATTCCCGTTTTCAATGGCGTTATAAACCTGCGTCTGATCTGTTTATTGTGTACACCAATAACCAATTACTTGCTCCTTTTACAGGAAGAACATGGTCGCTTACTTTAAAACTATTGTATTGGTTTAATAAGTAGAATGTAATGGGCAAATATTAAAAAAGTGAAAACATTATATTAATAAATTTACTAAATGGAAAAGCATATAAAAAAAAGTATCGTATTTATCGCATTGGTCGTATTAATAATTTCATGTACTAAAAATAAGGTTGATAATGTGGGTAAAACCAATATCACCAAATGGCAAAAAGATAAAAAGTCTGCATTGTCCATAACCTATGATGACGGAACGATCAATCAATTTACCGTTGCCAGGCCTATAATGAATAAGCTGAATTTTCCGGCAACATTCTATATAATTACAGGAAAAGTAAAGGGTTCTGCAGCAGGAAAGTTTATCGGTAGACCGGTTGCTGAAATAATCAATGAAACTAAATTGACTAAAACCAATGCTGAAAACTTTTTTGAAAGAGCTTCTGCGATCGGTTTTATAAATAATGGAATTGCCATTGATTACCATTCAAAAGCAGGATCACTTTTTGAATCAGGGAAATCAAATGAAGCGTATCGTCTCATCGATGAAGGATATGAGAAATTAAGAAACAATGAATTAAAGATTTCAGATGAAATTATTTTTCACGATAATAAAGTTTTAGATTCAACAAGTTGGGAAGATTTTAAAACCTATACCGGTGAAGGCCATGAAATTGCAAGCCATACTGTAACTCATCCACGGTTGGCCGTTCTTGACGAAGTTAATATGATGTATGAACTGCAACAAAGCAAGGGAAGATATTCAGAAATTTTTGGGAGAGGCATATACCTTTTCAGCTGAATGCCCGTATGGTACAGAGGATGAACGTGTAATGGAATATGCCTTTGATGTATATCCGGCATTGAGAAACAGAATGCCTGAATCATATTTGGAGGAGATAAACAGAGCCGGTAGAAAGGATCCCGCAAAGTCAGATAAAGAATATGTTCAATGGCAAAGAGGGGCGCTTACAAATACCAGCATGAATGATATGAAATCATGGATAGATACATCAGTTTCAAGAGACAATATCTGGTTGGTTCTTGTTTTTCATGGGGTAAACGATATTGGCTGGGAACCAAAAACCGGAGATGAGCTGGAAGAGTATTTTTCTTACATCAAAGAGAAAGAAGATGAAATATGGGTTGCTACATTTGCAGATGTAACTAAATATATTAAAGAAAGAAAAAACACTACAGTAAATAGTAATTATACGGATGATATAATTATAATAAATATTTCTAATGACTTGAACACCAAAGTTTATAATGTTCCGGTAACAATGAAAACATATATTCCGAAAAAATGGAAATCAGTCATATTATATAAGGAAAATGCTATTGAGAATTCAACTGTTTTAAGTGTTCAGAATGATTCCTTGGGTAATTTTGTGTTATATGACCTTGTCCCTGAAACTATATCTATATCTATACGTGAGAATTGATTATGGTTTAAAAAGAGTGAAAACACTTTTTAATATTAAGCTAATGATTCCTAAAACAGAAAAACTGTATATTTGATTTTCAACTTTTTAATATACCTAAAGCATCTTTAATAAATTCTAAAATAAATGAAACAAAGCAAATTCACTTCAAACGTATTAATGGTATTATTTATAATTGTTGGAAGTATAAGTTTTACTTATGCGCAAACATCAAGATTTAGTTTTAATGAACATGTGAATAGTAACGGAGATAAACTAATTTATCGAATGCTTATACCTGATTATGACACGATAAGTAAATATCCTCTGGTTATTTTTTTACACGGCTCAGGTGAACGTGGAAATGATAATGAAGCCCAATTAAAATGGGGAGTTTTAAATTTTGCCACAGACCAGGCCATGTCCAGGCACCCTTCTTTTATCATAGCACCACAATGCCCTGAAAAACAGAGATGGTCAAATTTGGAACATAATAGTGAAAATCGGGAATTAAGGCTTAAAGCTGTTCCCGGAAAGCCAATGGAGCTTTTAATTGAACTCATACATGAGTTTATCAAAAATAACCCTGTAGATACCAATAGAATATACATTACCGGACTTTCAATGGGTGGTTATGGCACATATGATGCTATTCAAAGGTATCCTGATCTGTTTGCTGCTGCTGTTCCTGTATGTGGTGCCGGTGATATTTCAAAAGCTGATACAATAGCCCATATCCCAATCTGGATTTTTCATGGGGCCCTTGATACAGCAGTCAATCCACTATATTCGCATGATATGGTAAAAGCATTAACTGTTGCAGGTTCCAATCCAGGGGATTTACGCAGTATCCAAATGTTGGTCATTTTTCATGGCTTAAAGCATACAGTGACCCTAACATGATGTCTTGGTTGTTCAGACAGTACAAGGAATAAGTATAACAAAATATTCAATTACTTAATTATTTTCTTAACATTTATTTAGCATAAGTGGTGTAACATCGTTTGATTATATACGTCTATTTTAATATACAGACAATATATAAAGTTATTGTGCTGAAAATGTAAATTAACCAGTACCCCTTAATTATAAAAATCAATAGTGAAACCTTTCTTACATATAATTATAGCAATCACAACGCTTTTATTGTCTAATATGTTATGGCGCAAAGCAATATCCAAAATATAGTACTTTCGAGCCTTAGAAAATAATTACGGTTTACCTCAATAATTTCAAAGAGAACATTGTGATTATTAGTATTTTTGATTATAAAAATCTTGATGAAATTAAAAAACTGGATAAACTGGCCGAAAAATATACAGACAGAAATGTTACCTTTATTTCAGTTATAGATAATCTTAATGATGATATGGTCAATTCAATAAAAAAGCAGGTTTTATATTACCAACATTTATCCAAGGTTGAAAACAAAAGAGTTTTTAACACCTATCAAACAGGGATGTATAAAGTGTTTCCAATGCACGTTGTTTTAAATAAAAAAGGAGAAGTTACTTATAAAAAGAAGGGTGCCGTAAATAATATTGAAGATAAATTAGCAAAAAGAATAAATAGGTTACTTAATACCAATTTTAATGAGATAAAAACTCAAGAACTTCAATATACATCCAGATAATTAAGTAAAGTAGTATAGTGATATGAAAATGAGCCACTTATCATTTTTATTTTTTTGAAAATAATTTATTAAATAGAAAGTCCATATAATAATTGCAAATTTATTTTTAACTTAGAGAGTTATAGTTAGAAATTTAAGTTTATGAAAACAACACTAAGATTAGAGAGGGCAATAACAAAACTCTATTTAGCTTTTCATAAAGGTACATTATATCCTCAATGTTGTAAAAGTTGTGCGGTAGGTAATATTTGCGACAATACAGATACCTGGAAATATCTTACAGATCTACACGGCTCATTGCAATTAAGCTATTTAGGAAAACTTAATGAAAATTTTGGACGAAAAATCTATGGTTATTCTCCCAAAGAACTACTTAAGATAGAAGTTGTTTTTTTAAAAGGCTGCGGCTATAGTGTACCTTTAATGCTGGGTTCAAAAAAGCCATTAAACCCTACAAATAAAGACCTTTTGTTTAATGGACTTTGTGATACAGTTGAATTTCTTTGCAAATTAGATAATGTTCCGAATGTGATGGATTATTCAAAACTATTTGAATCTGTAAATGATACACCAAAATACGAATTACCAAGCTTTGTTAATTAACCTGATACTAAACAATACTACCCACTAACTCCTGTTTAATGCTTATTTAAAACCAATTTCCTTTATCCCTTTATGGCTTACTTTGATGGCTTCAAGAGGTGTCATATTGAAGGTTCTGTCTTGTTCTACCATATAGTATTTCATACCCGATAATTTTTTGTTAGCAAGAATCCTGGTAAAATCAATTTGCCCGTTGCCAACAGGAGCAAATCTGCCTTCGGCATCCATATCCTTAACATGCCAAATTTTAAAACGTCCCGGATATTTTTTAAAATAGGCTACAGGGTCAGCTCCGGCTTTAGTTACCCAGAACAGATCCATCTGAAAATTCACATATTTCGGGTCGGTATTCTCCAATAAATATTCTATAGTTACAATGCCGTCCTTATCTTTTTTGAATTCAAAATCATGGTTGTGGTATAATAATTTAAGTCCGGCTTTATGACATTTTTCACCAAGGGTGCTCAATATTTTAGAAAGATTGGCGGCTCCTCCTGTCATTCCCATAGATTGCGTCTCTGCATAATATTTAAATAGCCCCATAGGAGGTACCGGAACTACAAAATATTCAAAACCGGCTGCTTTTGCATCGATAAACATTTTATCTGCATTATCTAAGGTAACTGCTGACTGATGAGTACTTATAGGATTCAAGCCTAATTCTTTTAGGAATTTTTTAAAATCTTCAGGTGACATATTATAATATTTACCATCCTTATAACCAGCGGCTTCTATATTTTTATATCCCGCATCAGCAACAGCCTCCAATGTAGCTTTAGCATCCTTGCCCATATCATTTCTTACTGTATAAAGCGCCAAACCTCCAAATTTTTCCTGAGCTGTACTATTGTATAAACCTCCTATAAGAAGTGTAAATATTAATGTTTTAATAATTGATTTAATCATGTCTATATGTTTTGTAATTATAAAATTTTCTGTAAAATTAATAAATATATTTCAATAAAATGATAAACAATAACCAACCTTTTAAACCGTTATTTATTAGCAGTTTAGAAGTTAACTTAAATTTAGAGGATGAAAGATTATAAAATTATTTTAAACTTAATGACAATGCTTTTTTTTATTGCAAATATCAATGCGCAAAGTCTATATCAAAAAGGAACACTACAATTTAAAAAGGGTAAAATAGAAGAAGCTTATATCCAAATTGATTTTGAGTATCCCCAGCGTTTTCAACAGGGAATAATCTATATATCACCCGAAACTTATGAAAAATATATACAAACAGGTAAGATAAAAGGGAGTAAGAAGAACAAAATAAATCCCGGTGATATTCAGGGGTTTACATTAGAAAACGGTAAAGTATTTAAAACTGTGAAATACGCAGATCTAACGGGTAAAGCTATAAAAATGATCCCAAAACGAATGTGTTTAGAGCAAGTTTCTGATGGCCAAATACATTTATATAAACTCTACAGCAGAACAACAGGAAGCATAAATCTTGAACTGGCTGATATGATCTTCGAAAGTCATGATGAATTGATAGACTATATTCAGAATAATTTTCAATTATTGATCCAAAAAGACAGTAAAAATCCAACAAATGTTATGCACATTAATTTATTGAATTTTATTGGCGATAATTCTAAAGTTAAAGAAAACTATGACAACAATCACTACGGATTGCGAAATCAGTTCACGGAAAGGCAAAAAATGGGTAAATATGTCAATAAAGATTATGAGGCAGCCTTTTTAAGGATGCTTACAGATTATAATACAGGCGGATAGCCTCTTCATAAACAGCAAGATAGGAGGGAAGACCAATATGTGTTATACTTAAGAGTCCTATCTTGATCCTATAATTTCAATTTCATCCAATAAATCAACAAAATCCTTAGTTGATGTAAGAGGGTTCATTACCGTACAACGTAAGTACCTGGTGTCATTAATCATGGTTTGAACAATATAAAATTTACCTGATTCAATTAAATTTTTCCTTATAAACGAATTCAGATCGTTCACATTTTGTGTATTTTTTGGTATAAATCTAAAGTTTACAATATTGGATTCCGGTTGTATGGCCAGTTCAAAATTTGAACGACCTGAAATAAGTTCTGCCAGTTTATGTGCAGATTCGTATAGACGATCTACATTTTTTTCAAAAACATCTAAACCATGAGCTTTTAAAAGAACATATATTTTGGCAGACATTAATGATTTTGTACATTCAAAGGTGCGTTTGGCTGAATTATACCAATCCTGTGAATCAGGAGCATCCCAAAGGTATTGTGCTTTTTGAGCAAAGGTCTTATAGATATTACTTCCGTTTTTAAACAGCAATCCGGTGACTAGTGAAGGGGTCATTAACAATTTATGATAATCTATAATAATTGAATCGGCCCTGTGCATCCCTTTTACCAGTTTTTTATACTTTTTAGAAAATACAACGGCACCACCATGGGCACCATCAACATGAAACCATAAATTCTGCTTCTGGCAAAAATCAGCCATCCCTTCCAGGTCATCATATGATCCTGTCGCTGTTGAACCGGCGCATCCAATTACAGCGAAAACATATAATCCTTTATCTCTGGCGGCATCTAAATATTCATTTAATAATTCTGTTCTTATCTTAAAATCTTTATTTATAGGAATTTTTATTATTCCTTCATCCCCCAAACCCAGTATTCTTGCTGCCCTGTCAATACTATAATGAGCTTCTTCAGACACGATTAACGCAAGTTTATTTTGATTACCTTTTTGCCAGACATCATTAGGTACTTTGGCTTTCCTCGCTGCCAATAATGCAGTTAAGTTTGCTAAGGAACCTCCTGAAGTTAACAGGCCTGACGAAAATGAATCATAGCCAATACTTTTGGCTGTAAAATCAGTGATCACTTTTTCCATAGCATTAGATGAAGCACCCATTTCATAGACTCCGGTACCGTTATTTAAAAAATTTGAAAGTAATCCCCCAAGGATGGACACAGGAGCCGGAACGGCTGTTTGATGGCCTATATACCTCGGATGCTGGAGTTGCATGGAATGTTTTATAATATTTTTAAAGGTAGTTAAGGTATCTGTTTCTGAAACAAAATCATTTTGCCAAAATGATAATTCTTCTTCGGGGCTTCGATATGGATATACGGGTTGTGTCATATCTGTTTGAACTTTATGTAAATGATCGGCCAACAAATCAATAATTTCATGACCCATATTTCTAAAATTTTTGGCATCATAAATTTTTTCAAATGTTTTATCCTCCTGTTTCATAATTGTCTCCATAGGTAATATTTTAAATGCATTAATTCTATACCAACAAAATTAAGCATTTTGAATAATAATAATAAATACTTAATTTTGATTTATTAATAACAAATATGCATAAGTACTTGTAATGAATTTAGATAATATAAAAAGCGCTTTACTACTTTCCAAAAAATTAAATTTTACAAAAACCGCTGAAGTTCTGCATATTGTACAACCGGCATTAAGCAGAAAGATTAAACAACTTGAAAATGAAATGGAAGCTGTTCTATTTAAAAGGAATAAGAGAAATGTAGCCTTAACAAAAGCTGGATCCTACTTTGTTAACGAAATGGAAACCCTTGTTAAACGTTTTGAGCAAGTTGCTTTAAGAACCAAACAAATTCAAAATGGAGAAGCTGGAGAGATAAAAATTGGCTTTACACATTCGGTCATGCAATCCATTTTACCTGATATCCTGAAGGCTATTCGTTTGAACATGCCTGATGTAATAACCATTTTAAAAGAAATGAACAATCGGGATCAGTATTATGAATTACTATCTGGTGCTTTAGATATAGGTTTTGCAACCAATCCATTGGTGCCTTCAACATTAAAAAGTAAAGTTTTACACACCGATAATTTTGTTATTTTATTAGCCAAAGACTTTGATCTGGATAAAGAAAACTATACCGATTTTTCCATTTTTTCTAAAGAAAATTTTATTTTTCCTTCCAGAAATGACGGGCCAAACTATGTTCGTATCTTAGAGTCGATCTGTATCAGTGCCGGATTTACACCGAATGTTGTTCATGAAACTGACTCAGCAAGTACAAGTTTTAGATTGGTTGAAGCAGGTATGGGAGTTTCTTTAGAACCCATTTCATCGATAAAAGGAAATACTCAAATTAAATATATTGAATTGGATGAAATTCCGCAAAAAGCGGAGTTAACCTTTGATTTGGAATCCGAAATTGGAAATTGAATACCCAAAACTGTTTGAATTGATTTACGAGTTTTAAATGGATTTATTTTGACTATTGCCTAATATTTATTATATTCAATGTTTGCATTTTGAGATTCTTAGATGTTTTTTCGTTTTCATTTATACCATAATTTAATTCATAAGTTTTTAAATAACCATTCAAATGAAATTCCTAGGAAATGCTTACGAATACCTTCGGCTTAAAACTGTAGAGGTTTACAACAGTGAAATTCTGACTGAACCCATGGAAAAGAGTTTAACAATTTTATGGTTCGAATCAGGGGGCAATGAACTCGTTATAGACGGTGAAGATAGAGCCTTTATGAAAAACCAAATTGTTTTTTTAACAGAATTCCATAGGGTGAAAATAAAAAGAATTGGAAAGATTCGATTTCTAAGATTTAACCAAACTTTTTATTGTGTTCAGGATAAAGATCTGGAAGTTGCATGTAAGGGAATGTTATTCTTTGGAGCTTCTGAATTACCGGTTATTAAAATTCCGAATGAGCATTTGGAAAAATTTGAAACTATATGGAAGATGTTTAATATTGAGATTCATGATGATGATCATTTACAATTAAATATGTTACAAATGATGTTGAGAAGATATCTGATTTTATGTACAAGAGTATATAAGAAACAAGAACATTTTCCTGCTGAAAAAGTGGAGTCGGATGTAGTTAGAGATTTCAATTTTTTAGTAGAAAATAATTTCAAAACAAGGCATGTTCTATCTGAATATGCCACACTGATGAATAAATCTTCAAAGACCATATCCAATATATTTTCAAAAATCGGATCAAAAACCCCATTGCAATACATTCAGGATAGAAAAATGCTTGAGGCAAGAAGGCTCTTACAATATTCAAGGAAGCAAATTCAAGAAATTGCTTACGAAATCGGCTATAATAATATTCAAACCTTCAGTCGGTTCTTTAAAAATAATGAAGGTATTTCCCCGTCAAAATTTAAAGAAATCCATTAATAAGGAAACATTGGTAACTAATCGGGAAGAGTTACCTACCAATCGCTACAAATTTATCGTCAACTTTACATTGTCAAAATAATTATTAACTTATTAAAATCGAAGACAATGAAAAACTTATTCGTGACAATATCAGTTTTTACACTTGCTTTAGTAAATACGTTCGCCCAATTACCAGACCCCGGATTCAAAGTAGATGAGAACACTGCCATAGTAATCACAGATCCTCAAAATGATTTTTTAAGCCCGGATGGTGCAACCTGGGGAGTAGTAGGAGAAAGTGTTATAGCAAATAACACAGTAAACAATATTGAGACCTTATTCAAACTTGCTAAAGAGAAAAATATTACCGTTTTTGTTTCTCCCCATTACTATTTTGAACATGATCATAATTGGAAATTTGAAGGAGCATTAGAAGTTCTTATGCATAATATTAATATGTTCGATAGATCAGGTGCCCTAACAGTAGAAGGATTTAATGAATCTGGTGCTGATTGGTTAGATAACTATAAAGAATATATTGATGGGAAAAATGTAATTGTAACCAACCCACATAAAGTATATGGTCCGGAATCTAATGATTTAGCATTACAATTGCGTAAACACGGCTATAATAAAATTATTCTCGCTGGAATGTCGGCAAATTTATGTGTTGAATCTCACTTAAGAGAATTGATTGAAAACGGATTTGAAGTTTCTGTAGTAAAAGATGCTACCGCTGCTGCTATCTTGCCTGGCCTTAACGGATATGAAGCCGCATTAGTGAATTTCAGAATGATCGCAAGTCATATTTTTACTACAGATGAAGTAGTAGAACAATTTAAAAACACCAACTATTAAAATTGCTTTATAATAACATTGGAGGTTAAAAATATATATTGAACTCTTCTGATTTAATGCATACAAAGACTTTATTATTCACTTTAAATATATATTAATCATGGGAATTATTCAAAATGTAAACCTTGAAAAGTTTGAAGAATTCAGAACATTCTTAAAAGAGAATCCTGAAAAAGCTCGCCTAAAACTTGAGGCTCGAGCAGTTTATGAAGGTCAAGTTGGCCGTAGCACGGTTCATATCGGACCGTACCAATTAGATGACACTAGTATTGATCGAGAAACCAGACACTATACTATTCCTTTTGGTGCATGGCGCGAAGTTGAAGAATTAATGGGTGTTGAAGGGCCATCAGATCGTATGGAACCTGTCGAAATTGCCTTGGCTGCAACTGCTTCTTGTGTTGTAAATTCAATTTCATTTAATACAGTACGTTTGGGTATTAATGTTGAAGGCTTGGAAATTAGTGTTCGAACTACTGTGGATCCACGTGTGCTATTTGATATTAATGGTGCTGATGACTATAACTCTTGTATAAAATCAATAGAATATGATGTCAATGTACAAGGAGATATCAGTGATGACGAATTGGAAACTATCAAGCAATTGTGTGAACATTCTCCAGTTTATATTATGATGGCATCGCCAATATCAATGACTGCCAATGTTAAACGAGTCGAACCTAAACCAGAGCCTGTTTAAACTAATACTATAAATTGGCGATCAATATTAAAGATCTGATCTCTAAAATATATTAAGAGAAACATTCATTAGAAATTTGATTGAAAGTGCTAGCATAATTGCTAGCACTTTTTATATAACAACCTAGGTTAAACATAATGTACGGAACAAGTAGTTTCTAATCATCAATTTTAATAAAAAACACTATTTACTTAAGATAAAATTAAATAGTATTCCAAAATATTCTACTACCCTCAAATGATTAAATCAAAAGCAATTCATCTAAGAAAGTAATATATAAATTAGTATAGTTATAAACGTAAGTATAACACCGGCGATATTCACATAAGGCCATGACCTTTCCGGTTTATGTACAATTTCAGTTTTAGATTCCCTTTCAGGATAAATTCTTGAAACTACTATCATTAATATAAAATTCAAAACAAATTCTATTCCCCATAAATGGACAAAATGTATATCGACTGCGAGAATAAAAGTGGTTAGTATATAAAATGTAAAGCCAAAAAACAAGCCCGCTTTGGCGCCGATAGTATTGACTTGTTTGAAAAATAGTCCGGCAATGATTACTGATGAGATCGGAATAAAAAATATACCGTTCAATTCTTGTAATAAAAAATACAAACCATCAGGGGCAAGAGCCACCAAGGGAGCTACAGCAATTGCGATAACGGCTAAAATAATGGAGGATAATTTCCCATAATAAACCAATTTCTTGTCGGAGGCATTTTTGTTAATTATTTTTTTATAGATGTCCATACAAAAAATAGTACTTGCAGAATTCAAAACGCTATTAAAGGTACTTAAAACTGCACCAAGAATTACTGCAGCAAAAAAGCCATAAAGATAGGCTGGTAAAACTTTTTTAACCAAAAGAGGGTAAATTAAATCAGGAGTTGCAGCATATTCATCTTGAAAATAATAATAGGCTATCAAGCCCGGCAATACAATTATCAAGGGAACTAACAGTTTCAAAACACCCGTATAAATCAATCCTTTTTGGGCTTCAACTAAATTTTTTGCTCCAAAAGCCCTTTGAATAATGGCCTGATTCATTCCCCAAAAATATAGCTGATTGATCATGAGTCCTGTAAAGAGGGTTGAAAAAGGTAAAATGGAATCTGGTTTACCAATAATATCAAACTTCTCCGGAGCAAAATTATAAACCGTACTCAAGCCATTAAACAAGTCGCCATTACCAATTTTATAAAGAGCAATAGCCGGAATCAATAAGCCACCAAGCATCAATCCAATTCCATTCAATGAATCTGAATAGGCCACCGCTTTTAATCCACCAAAAATCGCATATAAAGATCCAATACCACCTATAGCCAGCACAGTATAAATTAAAGAATATTCCTTTGAAATGCCGAACATCGTAGAAAAATCAAATACGCTTTCAATATTAATTGCACCGGAATATAATACAATAGGTAATAAGGTAATTACAAAGGAAGACATTAACAGGAATGCTACTACGGATCTAATAGTTCCATCAAATCTTTTTTCCAAAAATTCAGGTATAGTGGTAAGTCCCATTTTTATAAGAACTTCCATTCATGCCTATCAAATGCTCTGACGAAATATTTGTCAATATCATGGATCCTGCAATTATAGGTCCGGTCAGGCTTTTACCTGCTAGAAAATACCCTTCAACTGAATTAAATTTATCCTTACGTAATTTATAGGAAGTATAAATAATAACCAAGAGAGTGAATCCGAAAAAGCCCAGATAGGTTGAAAGCATTAGTGATAATTTAGTTTACAAATTTTATTTGCCATCAAAATTTTAATTTAGCCGGAAGGTATTTTGCTACCAGATCTTCATAATAGGGGCGCAGTTGTTTGACATTCGGTTTTGCAGGTGCTTTAGAATATAAATCGTACGGGTTGAATTTTTTTACCCATGCAAACATTTCATAATCTTCATTATTCAATAAATGATCATAGGCATTTTCCTTGTGTTGGGCATAAAATGAATGGTATCGAATGATGTATAAGGCCGCTTTGGGTAAATAATTCTTCATGATCTGATATAAATATTCATCATGTCCCCAACTCATTTTTACCCGATCCAAACCACATTTATTTGAATATACACCATATTCGGAATTGTATTTTTCATTTTCTGAATCAGGATTTTCAAAAAATAATTCGGGATAGACAATTTTATCAGAAAACTTACATCCCACCGGAAAAGTATCGCCTACTACAGCCCATTGAGGTTCTCCGAACAAGCATAAAACCTTACCCAGGTCATGTAAAAACCCGGTAAGAATAAACCAATCCGGATGCCCATCGGTTCTTATAGCTTCCGATGTTTGTAACAGATGTTGCAATTGATCCAATTCTATATCAGGGTCACTATCATCTACCAAGCTATTTAAAAATTCAATGGCATCCCAAACAGACATTTCTTTTTTATCAAAATTCAAAAAATCTTTTTCTTTGGCGCAAACAAAATCATATGTTTGGAACTTATGATTCATTCTATAAAACTCCTTAACAGTTTCTGCCCTTTCAGAGTCTACATAATTTCGAAACTTTTCTTTTTCCTTGTAAGTAAACTTTGGATTGGGGTATCTGGCCTGCAAATCATCTTCCCAAACATCAATATTTACCAGGGGGTTTGTGCCATTCTTTTTTGAATTATCTTCCATAAATTTGATATTTTAATACTTAAATATAGTAATTATTAGACAATAGATAAAAGTAAAATTATATCTTTGAACAAAATTTACCAATATTGGTTAAAACAATTTAAACAAACGAATGGCAAAATCGCAACAAACCTTTAATAAGAGTGAAAAAGAAAAAAAGCGTTTAAAAAAACGTGAAGATAAGAGAAAGAAAATGGAAGCTCGCAAGGCAGAAGCAAAAGAACGCGGAAAGAAAGGAATTGAATTTGCTTACGTAGATCACTTTGGTAATTTAACAGATACCCCACCTGATCCTTCAAAAAAAATTATAGTAGAGGCAAAGAATATAGAAGTTAGTGTTCCAAAAACCTTAGAGAGCGACAAAGAAGAAATAGACCCGATTAGAAATGGTAAAGTATCGTATTTTGATACTTCTAAAGGATTTGGATTTATAGTCGATTCTGAAAACCAAGAGAAATACTTTACCCATGTAAGTGGTTTACTTGATGAAATTGCCGAAAATGACAAAGTTTCTTTTGAACTTGAAAAAGGTATGAAAGGCATGAATGCTGTACGTGTTAAGAAAATATAACTACTGCCTATAATCATAACAAACAATACATTTGTATTATAATGTTTATAATTATGCAACCTATGCTTAGGTAAGCGAAGGTTTGTTGCTCTCTTTTATTATTTCTTAATCACCTTTTCTAAAACAGCCCATACATTATTAGCTACTATTTTTTGACCTTCAATAGTAGGGTGTATTCCATCTTCCTGGTTTAATTCAGGAATACCTCCCACATCCTGCAGTATAAAAGGAATTAGCTCAAGTTCATTTTTTTCAGCCAACTCAGGAAAAATAGCTTTGAACTCAGTAGTATATTCAGGCCCCATATTAGGAGGGAGCTCCATTCCCGCCAAAATAATAGTAGCGCCGGGTTCCTTGTCGTGTACCGCATCTATAATTGCCTGAAGGTTCTCTCTGGTTTCCTTTAAGGGAATTCCGCGTAAACCATCATTAGCGCCTAACTCTAGTACAAAGACATCAATTTTCTGATTGAGCACCCATTTTATACGACTTCTTCCACCTGCGGTAGTCTCTCCGCTTAATCCGGAATTGATAACCGTGTAATCCAGGGCTAATGAATCTACCATAGATTGTATAATAGCCGGATAAGCGTCGTTTATGTTATCAAGTCCATATCCTGCAGTAAGACTGTCACCAAATAACAAAATGGTTTTAGTACTAGTGTTTGTAACAGTAGTACTTCCGGTTTCTACGATCTCTTTTTGTCCAATTTTTTCTTTTTTAGAAGAATCTTCCCCGCAAGAGATAAACATTAATAAAGTAATAAAATAACAAAACTTTAAGAGAATCTGGTTAGGGCTACCGTATAAATTTAATTTCAATTGCTTACTTTGCATCTTTCGCATTTCTTATAGAATAATTTCAAAATAAATAGTATGCCAAAGATATTAAAGATTCACGAGCTGGAGAAAACATATACCAGTGGTTCAAAAAAATTAACAGTATTACACGATGTATCGTTTGAAATAGAAAAAGGTGAAACTTTTTCAATTGTAGGTCCTTCAGGAAGCGGAAAAACTACTTTACTTGGTCTGAGTGCCGGTTTAGATCACCCTGATTCGGGAACTATTGAATTGTGCGGCCATAACTTGAAAGATTTAAATGAAGATCAACGGGCCCAGTTACGAAATAATGAAGTTGGTTTTATTTTTCAAAATTTTCAATTATTGCCCACCCTTACTGCTCTGGAGAATGTAATTGTGCCTTTGGAATTACAAGGGATAAAAAATGCAGCTAAGGTTGGTATGGAATTGTTGGATAAAGTAGATCTTGCAGATCGGTTTCATCACTATCCTTCACAATTATCTGGTGGTGAGCAGCAACGTGTAGCTTTGGCCAGAGCTTTTTCAAATACACCTTCAATCTTATTTGCTGATGAACCTACCGGTAATTTAGATGAGGAAACCGGTGAAAAGGTAATACAACTCCTTTTTGATTTAAACAAGGAAGCGGGAACTACTCTGGTGATTATCTCCCACGATTTAGATCTGGCAAACAGAACACAGCAAATTCTTAGATTAAAAGGCGGTAAGATTTTAACGAACCAAAGAACACAATCAAATTGAACAAGTATTCATCATCCTCAAAAGCCGGCAGCCGATGGCTGTTTAAAATGGCTTTGCGTGACGGCAAAGCAAGTAGTTCAAGGTTGCTTCTTTTTATGGCATCGATTATTCTAGGCATCGCAGCAGTAGTTTCTATTCAATTGTTTAGTGAAAATCTGAAACAAAATATCCAACGCCAATCCAAAGCTTTAATGGGTGCCGATTTTATTATTGACAGCAGACAACTTCCCAATAAAAAAGTACAAGCCATTATTGATTCTTTAGGGGCAGATGCATCGGAAGTTAATTTTTCATCGATGGCAGCATTTCCTAAAAATGGTGGAACCAAACTCGTTCGCGTAAGAGGAATAGAAGGTGATTTCCCTTTTTATGGAACACTTGATACCGAACCTCCATCTGCGGCCTCAGTATACCAGGAAGCAGGAGGTGCCCTGGTAGATGCTACCATGATGTTGCAATATGACTTAAGGCCAGGTGATTCTATTAAATTAGGAGTTTTAACCTTGCCAATTGTCGGTGCTTTAAGATCTATTCCGGGAAGTACGGCTTTTTCTACTTCCATAACACCAACTGTGCTCATACCTTTTCGTTTTATTGCCGAAACAGAACTTTTACAATTTGGAAGCCGTAAAGAATATCAGTACTTTTTTAGGGCTCCGTCTAACATGGACTTAAAGCTTTTAGATAAAAATATCGACCCTGTTTTAGATGCTGAAAATGCCGATCTTGATACGCATACAAGCACCAGCCAAAGGTTAGGGAGAAGCTATGGAAACGTGAGCAAGTTTTTGAATCTGGCGGCCTTTATTGCACTTTTACTGGGTTGTATAGGTATTGCCAGTTCTGTACATATTTATATAAAAGAAAAATTAAGTGATGTGGCAGTTCTAAAATGTTTGGGAGCCACCAGAAAACAGACTTTTTTAATATTCCTTATACAAATTGCTTTTATGGGTTTTATTGGAGGTGTCATTGGTACAGGAATCGGAATAGGGCTCCAACAGGCGTTTCCATTTATTTTACAGGAGTTTTTACCTTTTGATGTTCAAATGTCAATTACACCACAGCCTCTTATTATGGGATTGCTACTCGGTGTATTAATGTCGGTTTTATTTGCACTTTTGCCCTTACTCAATACCTGGTATGTTTCACCTTTAGAAGTATTGCGCATTAGCGAAGAGAATACCGTAAAATCAAGAACAACACGAGTTTTGACCTTAGCAGCCATCATACTTTTTATCTTTTTATTTTCATTTTGGCTTTTAAAAGATCTGTTTTTTGCTTTTGCATTTGTATTGGGTCTTTTGATCACTTTTTCTGTCTTGGCAGGTATTTCTACTTTGTTTATGAAAGCTATAAAGAAATATTTCCCGGCTGCCTGGGGTTTTACGGCACGTCAAAGTTTATTAAACCTGTTTCGCCCCAATAATCAGACCATGGTTTTGATATTGGCAATAGGCTTAGGAACATTCCTGATCAGCACCTTATATTTTACAAAAGATATCTTACTGGCAAAAACTGCCCTTGAAAATAGCAAAGAAAATGCAAATATCATATTAATGGATGTGCAAACCGGACAAAGAGAAGCGGTAGCCAATAGTATTACACCAAAAGGTTTAGCAATAATAGATAATATCTCAATAATTACGATGCGAGTGCACAGTATTAAAGGAAAACTTGCCAATGATATTCGCAAAGACAGTAGCTCAAAAGTCAACGAATGGGTATTGAATCATGAATTTAGAACTACCTATCGCGATTCTTTGATAGGTTCAGAAGAAATTACAGCAGGAACATGGACTCCGGAAATAACATCCGGAGAACCTATTATGATTTCCATTTCTGATGATCTTGCCCAAAATGCCAGGGTAGAGGTAAGCGATCAGATCATTTTTAATGTACAGGGCGTTTTGATGGAAACTACCGTAGGAAGTATTCGAAAAGTAGATTGGGCACGTATGCAAATGAATTTCTCCATTGTTTTTCCAAAAGGTGTATTAGAAAATGCACCTCAATTTCATATCTTAACAACTTATGTTCCAGACGATGCCAGTTCAGCTTCTTTACAACGTGATTTGGTGAAAAAATTCCCAAATGTTTCTGTTTTAGATCTAAGACAAATGTATAACATCGTTGAAGATATACTGGATAAGGTTTCATGGGTAATTAATTTTATGGCATTTTTTAGCATTTTTACAGGCATTATTGTACTTATAGGCTCGGTTCGCACCAGTAAATACCAACGTATTAAGGAAAGTGTGTTATTACGAACACTCGGGGCCAAGAGCAAACAGATATTACGGATAACCGCACTTGAATATCTTTATTTAGGAATACTCGGTAGTTTGGCAGGAATTCTATTGTCCTTAATTAGCAGTCAATTATTAGCAACTTTGATGTTTAATGAACCTTTTGTGCCTTCAGTGATTCCTTTTTTAGTGTTTTTACCCGGTATTACTTCCTTGGTCTTACTAATCGGCTTAAGCAATATTAAAAGTGTACTACAAAGTCCTCCCTTAGAGGTTCTTAGAAAAGAAGGCTAGAGAAATATCAGGCAGATCCTATAAATATTAAAAGCAATTTTTATTATCATATTTATTCGCCTAATTTTCATTGAATAATTTTATATTCAAAAAACCGGTTATTATACTGGTTTTTTGTGTTAAACATTCTTCTGAATTCCCTAACAGAAGCTATCCATTTACATAAGTATCTTGTAAATATGTAAATTGTGCCATGATATATTGGTAAGATTTCTTTAAAAAATGTAACAAATTTACAAGTATGTTACTTATTAGAATGAGTAAATATTATAATTAATGAATTATTTCAATCAATCAAGATGAAAAAACTAATCTTTTTGCTAATAAGCTTTTTTGCTTTACAAACATCAGCTCAAGCGATTCTTACAACTGCACAATGGCAAGAAGACCTTCGGTTTTTGCAAAATACAGTTCATACGGATTACTCATTCCTGTTTGTAAAAACAACCAAAGAAATTTTTGATTCCGAAATAGAAATACTTTATAAGAATATTCCAAATTTAGAAGAGCATGAAATTATAGTCGGAATGTCAAGAATTATTGCGCTGTTTAAATATGGTCATACCGACATTAGTTTTAGGCAAAAACCTTTTGAGTTTCATTATTTACCCTTTAATCTGTACCAATATAATGATGGCTTTTACCTTCAAGGGGTACATAAAGATTATCAACAAGCGCTTGGAGCTAAGGTAATAGCAGTAAATAAAGTTCCAATTACCGATGCATTAAAAAGAGTTTATCCTGCCGTAAATTCTGAAAACGATCAGTATTTTAAATCCTTCGGAATAAATTATCTAAGAATACTTGAAGTTCTACATGCACAAGGTATTACGAATGAATTGGAAAATTCTGTTGAACTTACACTAGAGAAAAATGATAAAACTTTTAAACAGTTGTTTACTTCCTTACAAAAAGGAGAACGAGTACCTACTGAGTATAGCCATGTTTTTCAAAATGAAAATTGGTTAGAAGCTAGAGATCAAAGTAATACGCCATTGTATCTAAAGCATCTGGATAAGATTTATTTTTACGAATACTTACCTGAAAAGAAAACTGTGTACGTTAGACAGAGTCAGATACTGGATGATCCGGAAGAGAATATCCCTGATTTTTATACACGTGTTTTTGATTTTATTGAAAACAATGATGTTGAAAAATTGGTTATTGATGTTCGTTTAAATGGTGGTGGAAACAACTACAAAAATAAGGACGTGATAACACATATCATCAAATCTGAAAAAATTAATAAGGTTGGTAGCTTATTTGTAATTATTGGAAGACGTACTTTTTCTGCTTGTATGAATTTGGTAAATGAATTGGATAATTATACAAATGCCATTTTTATTGGCGAACCAACTGCAGAAAATATAAATTTTTATGGTGATAATCGTCAGATAGCATTACCTAACAGTAAGATTCCTGTTTTTCTTTCATTTGCCTGGTGGCAAGACAAAGCACCATGGGAGAATGCCGATTGGCAAGTGCCTCATATACCAGTAGATATGAGTTTCGCTGAATATACATCAAATCAAGACCCTGTACTCGACGCGGCATTGTCTTTT
>PVMK01115831.1_pt1 | contig 95461 bp, 90 predicted proteins | sample 1853481 | NCBI WGS metagenome assembly PVMK01 (sample SAMN08533507, study PRJNA380276) | Marine sediment metagenome, whole genome shotgun sequencing project.
GGTTTGATATTTGCAAATATATCGAAGCGCTCGAGTGTACCGGCAACAGCATCGGCCATGATCTGTCCTGCGAGATGGGTCACATTGACACCATGCCCGGAATAACCCTGGGAATAAAACACATTGGATGAAATTTTCCCCAGTTGCGGCACACGGTTGAATGGTATGGCCACCTTGCCACTCCAGGCGTAGTCGATTTTCGTTGTATGCCAGTTGTGATAGATCCTCAGCATTTTCGGAACCAGTTTTCGCCCTGATGACTTTCAGGGTCGTCACTGCCAGAATAATTACAGCGCCCCCCGAACAGCAGCCGTTTATCTGCAGTCAGGCGGAAATATTCCAGCACAAAGTTTCGGATCACATACGGCGAGATCCTTTCGGGTGATATGCGCTGGCCTGCTTCATCAGTGAGTACCTGGGTCGTGATGATAAAGCTGTTCACCGGAAACATGCGTTGCCACGCAGCTTGTGCTCGAGGAAGTGATAGGCATTGCCGGCCAGCACGACCATGTCAGCAGTGACCGAACCCCTCCTGCTGTTATCACACGGGGCTTGTCACCGTGCTCGATTCGCAGCACCGGGGGATTGCTCATAAATTGTGGTACCCAGGGATACTGCCGCCCGTGCCTCGCCGATACACAGGTTCAACGGGTGTAAATGCCCGTTACCCATATTCATCAGGGCGCCGATATAGGCATCAGTGCCAATCAGGGCTGCTGTTTCTTGCCGTGATAACAGTTTGGTCTTATGTGGGAAATTATGTTTTTGCAGTGCTTCGAATTCGACCTGCTGGTCGCGAATATGCCGTGATTTGATGGCCACATCAAGATAGCCCCACTTGAGGTCACAGCTAATACCGTAAGTTTGGACCCGCTCACGAATGATGTCATTACCCGCCCAGCGCATATCCCATAAAAGCGACTCGCCATCAGCACCCAGGTGCCTGGCAATCTTCTCTTCTCCGGATATTCCACCAATAATTTCACCACCGTTACGCCCGGTTGCACCCCATCCAACCCTATTGGCTTCAATCACGTGTACCTTGTAACCACGTTCTGCCAGGTGCAGGGCGGTTGAGATTCCAGTGAACCCCGCACCAATGACACAGACGTCGGCATTTTGCGCACCGCGAAGGGGCGCATAATCGGTTACCTGGTTGACAGTAGATGCGTAATACGAGCCGGTATGTGACTGTGGTTGGCTCAACACTTATGCTCAGTGTTCAGAAATCCAGGGCCGGTGTCGCACGTGCCCGTGGAGGTGTCCAGAACTGTTTCTTGACGATCCCGGCCTTGACGACCTTGCGGTACCAACGCAGTTCTTTCGCGTAATAAATCTCCACCCAGATGTCTTGCTTCAGGTACTCCGTCTTGATCATCGCCATGGCAATATTGGCCTTGACCGCGGGTGACCACATGGAAGAAGTGACATAACCGATCGCCTTCGAGGTACGTTTGTTGTTATACACGATGGCCTCTATGGCAACTTTGTTGCCCGGCAGATCCAGACGGGTCAGCGTATATGGCGAACCGACCTCTTTTTCCTTCAGCAAGGCTGCTGCGGCCGTTAAAGTGTGGCTTTTTAAAATCCACCAACCAGCCGAGATTTAATTCCAGGGGTGACTGGTCATGCTTGAAATGAATGGTCTTAAGCGCTTCATGGAGTTCCATTTCCGGCATGATGAAACCGGCTTCAATACGTGCCATGTTGGTGGCCGCTTCGCCGAAAGGCTGGATATTGTAATCGGCGCCTGCAGCGTAAAGTTCATCCCACATAACTAGCGCCAGTTCAGGCTTGACCCACAGTTCGTAACCCAGATCACCGGTAAACCCGGTGCGTGACACCATCAGCGTGTCACCATGAAATGGAAAGTGCCGGATATCAAAAGGTTTGGCGGTCTCAATACCCTCCAGACCCATCCTCTTCAAAACGGCGCAGGTGGTTGGTCCCTGGAACGCCAATGCCGCAATCTCATCGGACATATCTGTAATCGTAACGTTATCGAACCCAAAGGCACTCAATCTCAACCAGGCATTACAGGGACTGCCACAGGTCACCATGAACTTGTCTTCCGCCAGCCTGAAGATGGTGCCGTCGTCAACCACACGCCCTTCATCGTTGCACCAGACGGTGTACATCACCCGGTTGAGTCCTAACTTCTTGACATCCCGGGTAACCATGCGATTGAGCATGGTCTCGGCATCAGCACCTTCGACGTAGTACTTTCTGCATCGGGCAGATGTCGTAGGTGGCGCAACTGTTGCGGATGCAAAAATACTCATATTCTGCATCGTAGTAACACTCGGCGAATTTATAACCATTCCAGGCGAGCCAGGCATCACGGATATTCAAAGCCTTTGCCCGTGGGTAGAAATGGGTTCTTTTCAGTCGTTCACCCGCGTATTGGTCTACTGTATTCATAGGCTAGTCGTCGTAACAATCGTCTTCGGGGACCATGTTAGGTCGTTTCAGATCCATCAGTATTTCACGTGCTGCATTGGCGCCATTGACGGCTGACACACCACCACCCGGGTGGGTTGATGCGCCGCACATGTAGAGGTTTTTAACCGGCATCCGGTACTGCGAATAACCCGGGAATGGCCGGTTGAACAGCAATTGGTCAATGGTCAGTTCACCCTGGAAAATATTACCTTCTGTCAGCCCCATCCTCTCCTCGAGTTCGTGCGGTGTGAGCACTTCCATGTGGACAATCAAATCCCTGAACCCCGGGCTGTAGCGTGCGATTTTGTCGACAACCGATTTGCCATACAACTCACGCTTCTCGGGCGTCCAGGGTCCGTCGGCCAGGAACGGTGGACAGTACTGAACAAAATTGGACATCCAGTGTTTTCCAGGCGGTGCGACTGTCGGATCCCAGGCTGAGGGTATCACCGATTCAACAAAGGGATCGTCGGACCAACGGCCGTGTTTCCAGCAGTCGTAGGCCCGTTCCATGGTTTCCAGTGAACCTGTGTACCCCTGTCCACCACGGTTGATATACCGGTTATCGGGCAAACCGGTGAATTTTGGCAAGCCGGACAAGGCGATATTGACCTTGCCGGAGGATCCGCGAATCTTGAAATTCTCTGCCCTCTTAAAGATTTCCGGTGACAGGTCCTTGCGGTCCACGATCTTGGTGAAGGTTCTTTTCGCGTCCAGGTTTGATACCACGATACGAGAATTGATCTCCTCGCCACTGTCCAGTACCACGCCGCTGGCCTTACCATTCTTGACCAGCAGGTGTTCAACCGTGGCGTTGGTACGCAGCTCGCCACCATACGACTGCATGGCACTACAAATAGCCTTCGAAATTGCCCCCATGCCACCGCGAGGAAGACCCCACGAGCCGATGCTCCCATCAACATCTCCCATCACGTGATGCAACAGGACGTAGGCTGATCCCGGGGAGTAAACACCGAGCGCAGTACCGATGATACCTGGGCTGGCCATGGCGGCCTTGATCAAATCGTTCTCGAAGTAGTCATCGAGAAACTCAGCCGCACTCATGGTGAAAAACCGGACATACTCGTACATCTCTCTTTCGCCCAGGGCCCACATCTGTTTGCCGAGGAACAATAGCTCACGTATGTCACGTAATTTGAATGAAGTTGGATCCGGTGGCGTGCGCATCAGGGTCTTGCGGATAAAGTGTGCGTACCTGCCGAGGTCGGAAAAAAAGCGGAACGCCGCGTCCGCATCGTGCGGTGAATGCCGCTTCCACTCCAGGTAGGCCGCCTCTTCATTGGAATATTCAATCAGTGCACTGCCATCGTCACCAAAATTGACGGTGCCAAGATAAGGCACGACGATCAAGCCATGGCGGCTGAGATCCAGGTCACGGTGTATCGCCGTGCGTAACATGCTGCAGACGTAGGATGCACTCGAGTAGTGCCATCCCTTGTGCTCCTCCCGTGTTACCGAGGCGCCGCCAACAAAGCCGTTCTTTTCCAGTACGAGAACGTTCAGCCCGGCTTTTGCCAGGTAAGCGCCGTTGGTCAGGCCGTTGTGGCCTGCGCCGATGATGATTGCGTCGTATGTATTATTTGCCATAGTTTTATCGCAGAATTTCTTGTGCCGCGTTATGGCCCGGCCCGCCGGTTAAGTCACCACCCGGATGACTGCCTGCGCCGCAAAGATACAGGCCGGGTATTGGCGTGCTGTACTGTGCTGCTTCGTATGTAGGACGCATCATCAAGGCTTGATCCAGCGCGAATTCGGTATGGTGCCAGTGACCACCGGTTACATTAAAGCCCTGTTCCAGATCCTTTGGTGTCAGCAATTCACTATGAATGATCTGTTCCCTTATGCCAGGCGCATAACGGGCTATCGTATCGATGATTCGATTGATAAATGCCTCGCGTTTTGCTTCATCCCAACCACCCTTTTGCTGGTAAGGCGCATACATGACATGGGCTGAAAGCACATGCTGCCCCGATGGCGCCAGCGAAGTATCATTCATGCTGGGGATAACGATTTCCATAACCGGGTGTTTTGAACACTCTCCATACTTGGCATCATCAAATGCGAACTCGATGGTATCCATATCCGGGGCAATGATCATCCGGCCAGCGGGTTGTTGCAGCCCGGTGAAAGCTGGTAAATCGCTCAGTGCAAGGTGCAGTTTTGCTACGTAACCCTCACAGCGTAAACGCCGGATCCGGTTGGTGAACTCAATTTCCAGGTTCTCTACGCCAACAAGCTTGAGGAATGTTGTTTGCGGGTCTGCTGCAGAGATGACGCGGTCTGCTTCAATCGTCTCACCATTGGCAAGTTTAACGCCATGTGCGGTGAGCCCGTTTTCATCGGCCTTGATCAGGATACGTTCAACCGCTGTTCCCGTGCGGATTTCGGCACCGGCTGCACCGGCTGCGGAATGAAGTGCCTTGATCAAGCCAGCAACACTGCCATGTTGATCACCGGCCCTGCGGTAGAGCATTGCAAGCACGGCGTGATTCGGTGAACGCGGGGCCAGTTTTGAGCCAATGAGCCCGTCCCAGCTCAACATTGCTTTCAGGATGTCATGATCGAAGTTCTCATCCATCAGGTCACGCGGCGGCAATGCGGTAACGCGTAAAAATTCCCGCATATCCGCTTTACCGAGCATCCGCACACTCAGCCCCATACGCCCGAAAGTTAACAGGTCGGACAGCCTGTTGATACCAAACCGCGGTATGGTTTTGAGCCAGACGGCTTAAGTGCATCTGCAAAGCGTTGCATCAGGCGGGAGAGTTGCTGATAGGCTTCGATATCGCCCTCTCCAACACCTGTCAGCTTTTCTTCATGCAGGACAACGTGATTCCCATCCGGGCTTAAGCCGGTGAGTGATGAAGGTTCTGTAATACTTCCCGAATCCCAAACGACTTGAGGTCCAGATCCTGGACGATCTTCTTCGGAAAATGATTGATCGAATGTGCGACGGATGTTTTAAAGCCAGGGTGGAACTCACGGCTGGCTGCCAGTCCACCGATCGTGCTGGAAGCTTCCAACACCAATACACTCTGACCTTTCTTTGCCAGGTAGGCGGCACAGACGAGTCCGTTATGCCCTGCACCAATAATAATCGAGTTGACGCGATTCAATTCCTGATCACCCATGGTTTGTTATTCTGAGTGGATAATTTAGATATTACGCATAGGTCAAACAACCTTGCCTATACGCACGAAATAACCAGTTTGCAGAACCAGCTATAGCAAGCGGATGACGGGTTCCTGATAGACGCGTACTTCCACTTCGTCACCCACCCGGATTTCACCCGTATAATCGATCACCCCGACCAGGCCCCGTCGGCCTGCTGCCGGTCGCAACCAATTCCTATTGGTTAGTGGCTGGCCTGAACGGGTGGAATATTTTGATGCAATCTGCGCTCCCATGTCGATACAGGGCGGGTTGTATTCCTCGACCTGCAATACCGCACCCGAGGGAAATACCAGCAAGGTGCCTTTGGGCAGCAGAGAAAATTCAGGGATGCCCTCTATACAAAGATTGGCTCCCAGCGTTTCGGGTGACAGGGGTTCAGTCAGTTCAAGGCGCTCTGTCATATGTGCCAGTTCTTCAACTGAAACGGCAGACCAATGGCGTTCATTGCGTCGAATCGAACCCGCGGGTTGCATTTCCCCTCCCCATGTTTTCCGCACAGGGCCCTGGTGCTTGTCACCGGCAAAACCGCCGATTTCTGCCATCACTGAAATGTGTGACTGCTTGCTCAGATCTTCATTGTTGCCCGTATGTACCGAGACAACCGTGCCGGTTAGCGTCTTGCCGAGAGATTTGTTCATTTATCTTTTGATTCCGGTAGCCAAAGACGACAGTAGCAAAAAAGCCGGTGTAAAAGCACCATATAAAATTCCCGTCCGGGCAAACCGTTTGCTCAATAGGCTATGGCTCAGCGGTTTGAGTAACGGTATATGGCGATGTACAGGAACCGCTGATGGAGGTCGCCAGGACTCATGATATTGAGGTGATCCATGAAGCCTGAGGGGCGTCAATTTAATTAGAGCGAGCCGTCTTATTCAGCCCTGGTTTGTTGGTAAAATGTACCGGACCTTTAATTCGCAGGAACGGGCATCGCTGATATGATTGAGCTGAAATTTAAAACACCACCCGAATGGGCCGAAGGTATAGCCAATGCGATAGATGTTTTTCTGCCGGATCATGCCACTGCGGAGAAAAAAGCCTCCAGCATGGCGATGACCATGGTGTCTCATTATCCCGACAAGCCCGAGCTTGTGACCGCCATGGTTGAACTGGCTTTGGAAGAGCTCAGTCACTTTCGGGCTGTTGTTAAAATCATGCACGAGCGTGGGCTGACCCTTCTTCCTGATCAGAAGGACTTATACGTCAACGCCCTGCGTCGCAGTTTCCGGGACGGGAAAGACCATTATTTTATGGATCGTTTACTCGTGGCCGGCATCGTCGAGGCCCGGGGCGCTGAGCGCTTTGGCTTGATTACCGAGGCCTTGCCGGAAGGTGACATGAAGCGTTTTTACGACTCGATAACGCGTTCTGAACTAACGCACAAAGATTTATTTTTGCAGTTCGCCCTGAAATATTTTGATGCAACAGAAGTTTACACGCGTCTTGATGAGTTACTTGAGATAGAGGCTGCCATAGTAAGCGAACTGCCTGTCCGGCTTGCGCTGCACTAGTGCTCCTTCAACAGGATAATTGCGGATTCAGTTGGCTTGTCAGTGTTTATGGCAAGGCGCACCTCGCAGGTAATGGCCTTAGTCCTTGCCAAGAGGTGCAACGACGTCCATGGGCGCTGACAAGCCAACCCGCTGGGCGTTCCTGTGGGCTTCCGCCGCTGCGTTGCAGTGTTTGTAAAGGACTGGCCATTCACTGCACACTGCGCCTTGCTGCGAAACCCCACAGGAGCGCTGAATCCGCAATTATCCTGTTGAAGGAGCACTGAGTGGAAAAGTACCTGCATAACTACGCCGAGCCCGAGATTGCTGCGCTTGACGGCTTGATTGAGGCTTTGCCCGGCCAGGGCCCGTGGGAAAACGTCATGGTTATTCCCGCCTGCAATGAAAAACCAGGGTTCCTCCGTCCACCGCCTCCCTGTGGTGGACGCAGCCTGATGATCCTGGTGATCAATGAACCTGTTTCTGTATCCGACGAGGTTTCGTTAAACAACCTGGCATTGGCCGCGAGCGTGCAGGCTCGATTTGAGCTGCAATGGCAATCTGCCCCGGAGTTTTCGGAGTTTAAACTAAGCCTGTTTCGGGACCCGCTGGCCCCACGCGACGTGCTCCTGGTGGATCGTTTTAACGAAGGCCGCAAATTACCAGTTAAAGGCGGGGTGGGGCATGCCCGTAAAATCGGTGTTGACCTGGCGACCAGCTTAGTTCACCGCAAGCGCATAAACTCACATTGGATACACTGCACTGACGCAGATGTCCGACTGCCTGAGACCTATTTCACTTGCAGTAATACAGTGCAAAGTTCAGGAACTGGCAATGCCGTCCTGATCTATCCTTTCCACCATTGTGACGATCAGGAAAGGGCAGAAAATAAGGAAGTCGTATTGGCGACTCAACTGTATGAGCTTTCATTGCGTTATTACGTGGCTGGCATGAAATTCGCGCGCTCCCCCTATGCCTTTCACACCATCGGCAGCACCATGGCAGTTAGTGCGATTCATTATGCAAAGGTGCGTGGCTTCCCCAGGCGCGAGGCCGGGGAGGACTTCTACCTGCTCAACAAGCTGGCCAAGGTCGGGTCTGTGCTGCAACTTGATTTGGATTCAGATTGCGAAGCCCTCGAGATTGAGGCGCGCCGTTCGGATCGAGTACCTTTTGGAACCGGTGCTGCGGTCATCAAAATCACTGATCTGGCTGATCCGGTGAGAGATTTCCGCTTCTACGATCCCGCAGTATTTGAGTTATTGCGGCAATGGTTACATAGTCTGCCAGCGATTTGGCAGTCGCGCTCGAAAGACCTTGCTACAAGCATTGAGAGCCAATCGCTACTGGCTGCCCTTAAACAGATCAAGACGGACCAAGCGCTTGATCATGCCTTCAGGCAAAGTAAGGACCTGGACCAGTTTACACGGCAAATGCACACCTGGTTCGATGCTTTCCGCACCCTAAAATTGATCCATATTTTGCGTGATCTTCGTCTGCCGGTCATCAGTTACGCCGAGCTCGTAAGGAATCAGACCTATAGTCGGTTATTGAGATTGGACCCGGATTTGTTGGCGTATTGGAAATTATTCAATCCAGACCGCGACCACCAGCATGCCGCAGATGAAAAGGGCGACTGAAATCATCGTGGAATCAAGTGCAAGATCGGTCAAACTACGCGAGGACGAGGAATTCGTGGTTGATACATTCTTTGAATCACGCACCACCCCGGATGGTGTCAGGTTAAAAATCCAGGATAAGCTTGCAGCAATCGGGAACCCCAGGAGACCCAGCACTACCACCAGCCTGTTGACCCATTCAGGGAGGTTAAGTGCGGGAACCACGATTTCGGAAACCTGGAACATCAGCCAGATGATCATCGTGTAAATCAGCAGGGAGCGGCATACTTTACGTTCACGAAACTCCTGGAAAAGCCGATACACACGCGCCCCGATGCTCGTGTTATTGGATGTATTCACGGCAGGATTCACCAGCATGGGTTTATTGGTGCTGCCATAAACCGGAGCAACCAGGCGGTAGCCAAGTTTGGGCACTGTTTCAATATAATTGGCGGCCTTGGCCGTATCACGGAAATAAAGCCGTAACCGGCCAATACATTGATTGAGCGACTGCGATGCGTTCGGGCTGTCCGGCCAAATCTTACTGATCAGATAATAGCGATCGACAACTTCGTTTGAATGTTCGATCAGGTAACTGAGCAGGGCTGACATGCGGGAACAGATATGGTGGGCGCCGGAGGGGCCGGAAAGTAAACCAACCTTTGGTTCAAACAGGTAGTCACCGACGATCAGTAACCTTAGTTCGCTGTTTGTGTGGTTGTTTAACATCTTTCTGGTCCAATTTTCCGAGAGTTAGCTTTTTACCCCTCTGTAACATTTTACCTTTCTACTTAATACCTGTTGTTTAGGCACCGAAAGTCTCACTTTTCAATCTTGAAGGTTTTTGTATCGAGTCGTTCGAAGCCATGATTTGCTGGCCATTCGTCCAGCCAGCCCTCAAGCTGAACCTCATAATCACCGGGGCTGAGAACTGAACTGGGTAGACTGAGTGCCAGCATGTCTTCGTAGCCGGGCATCATCTCGTCGACCTGCCTGAGCATGGCTGGTTTCTCAACTGGATCCAGCCGGTAGACAGTAGCGCGATAGTGGGAATAGGACTCAAATCCCGGGTCGATCATCAAGACAAACTGCTTGGGGGTATTGCCGAGTGGCAATGTATTCAGTTCACTGCCCGCTACACCCCTGACCGAGATCAGGGGAATAATTTCAGTGGGTATGGCCCGGTCTGAATCAAGTTCTGACAAGCGGGCATTCTTTTGCATCAGGACGCTGGATACGCCCAGGGATACCAGCAACAGGAATGATGCCGCCATGGCGTAGCGGGGCGACCGGAATAAAGCTGCGACACTGGATGAAGATACAACATCAGATGTCGGGTTTTCAGTCACGTGGGCATTTTCCAGGGCGCGTACGTCATGCAATCCCTGTCCCAACCGTTCTGCGGTTTCGAGCTCGTCCAGCAGTTCATCAGAGGATAAGAACTGTTCCTCAAAGGCTGCAGTCTGCTCGGCAGAAAGCTTACCTTCCAGGTAACGCTCTATCAGCATGGTTCCGTTTATGTATTTTTCGTCCATATGGTTTACATACCCTTATCTACCGGGACAATACCCGTTTATACCTATATACCTGTACATTCCTTCTGAATAATCTCACTTTTCCTGTTAAAGGCAGCAATTAATTGACCACCCGGAAGTGGCTGCGTCTGTCCGCTGCCTCAATGATAGATTTCAGTCTCTGGCGAGCCCGGTAAAGCACCCGATTAAAGTGAACGCCACTGACGTCCAAGCGCTTGCAGATGCTCTCTTTATCTTCTTCGCGAACGTAAAAGCGCTTCAGTATTTCCCGGTCCCGCTCTGTTTTGAGATCATTGAGCAGATCGCGGACCTGGTTACATACTTCGGCCCGGGAGGCATGCCTGTACGGATTGGAAGATTCATCGGGGATCAATGCCACTATCTCGGAATTCACCGCCGTCTGCTGGCGGTTCACCCGGCGTTTCTCACCAAGTACCAGGTTGTTGGCAATTCCACACAGGTAACCGGCCAGTCGCTCCGGGTTATCCAGGCCGTTATCGCGAATTTTCACCAGCGCAATGACCCAGGTCTCCTGCAGGAAGTCCTCGGTAAGGGTCGTATCACGGGTTTTGCGGCGTAACAGGAAGCGCAAACCACGGCTGTAGCGCTCAACCATCTCCGTTTCGGCGGCACGATCGCCATTCTGCACGCGGGTGACCAGGTTGGCAGCGACCTGGCGTTCCTCTTTGTGGGTGGCGTCATTCATCAAAGATCTATTCGTTCCCTGTTCCAGGATTTCCACCCATTATCGCAGATTCATTTTCATATAGGGCGATGGCTGTCATTTGATAGGCAGCGCTCTTGTGAATTCTTTTAACACTTACTTTGTGTAAACCGGGAGCGGGTCTATCCACCGTACAAACCTCAACGCCTACATATCGCGTGCATTCTGTCTCCAAATCCAAAATTATATCCAGGTCACTCGGGTCAGGGTTCCATCCGCCGACGGCGTGATTCATTGTAACGATCAATTTTTTCGCGCCTGGTTGAATGACTATTTGATGGTCGTTCTGGAAGTCATCGTGATCCAGTCTGGCAAGTTCGATTTCCAAAAGCTTTTCAACATACTCTGTTGAGGTCACCTCGCATGATGGACCACAAAACGCCGCTGACAGCCATTTGCGGTAATGGGAGTGTGTGAGGTTCACATACTGGCCCTCCTTTTGGTCCAGATCACCGCAGGTCCAGTCAGATTCCCGCGCGACACCAATAACTGGATGAGACTCAATACCAGTATCCAGCATCGGCCCACCTGAGTCACCGAGCTGATTCCCGACTGTATTCAACCCTGCATGACTGGTTTCCCGTGTTCCGAAGTTAAAGCATAGTGATCTATTGTCGTCTGAAGGCATATTGTTTTGGGCATCTGCGGGCGTGCACTTATTACATTGATTCAGAACGATGCGGCCTTCACGTTTTATGCCGTTATCAGACGAACTTCCATCATCGAGTCCATAACCGACAATTGTTTTCTCACCGCTGATAATCAAGTCAGCCAGCTTGCCAAGTTGTGCAGTTGGAAGAGTCATGAAGGGAGTGGAGAGTTTCAGTAATACCAGATCATCAATCCGCATTGAGCACTGAGTATTGGACTCTTCGCAAAATTCCGAAATCCCATCTTCTGAAATCTCACCAATGCCTTCGAAGGGAAAAAAGACCTTTAAGTCGTCGCCGTGGAGGTTCTTGACACAGTGGCGGGCGGCAAGAACACGGGTGGGACTGACTAAGGTAACGGTGCAATGTGGCCAATAAGTGGTGTCAGTGTCTCCCTTCAATAAAATACCGACAAACGGGTGTAACAAGGTGGCACTCTTTTTATGCGCAAAGACGCGGTCCTCACCATTTTTGGCGAGGGCCGCGAGGCTCATCGCAGCAAGCAGTAGGCATGCAGCAACCGATAACGATGATTTGCAGAAACAAATCATCTCAATCTGTCATAGATGCTGGCCTAGTTTTCTGCGTGGACTCTGCCACCATGGCTCGCCGTGGCGCACTCAAAATTTGCATCATCACTGATAGTAATGAAAATTTTGTTTTCATCACCTGGATCTGCTTCAACCTTAATGAAATGCTGCTTGTGTGATGAATTACCGGGGTGGTTGTATAAATTAAGTGGGCCACAAAGTTTTTGATTCTTTTTCCCCTTTTCCAATTGAATGGATGTACCTTCTTGGCGGCCCCATCGTTTCCGCAAAACCTTAAGAGGTACAAAGTGTATTTTTGAATTGCCCCTAGCTTCGATCTGAAATTTGTCACCTTCCTGTAAATGAAATTCATCTGGCTTTTCACCATCAAATTCAAACACAGTCCAGGTGCGGCTTGTGCGTTCGCCTTTCCAGGCTTGAGAAATATCGGATTTTGCACTTACGTAACCGGAGTAGGTCGTTAGCATCACAGCCAACGGTAGAGTCACTATCAGTCCCAATTTACTTTTCATCTTTTTCTCCTCGGTCACCATTTTGGTGGCCATTGTTTTCACCCCTATACCTTGTCGGGGTGTTTCAAAAATCTCACTTTTTCTTGTTCATTCACTGCCATTCTCCCTGCAGCACGAAGGCGCTCCAGAAGTAGGGGCTGTGCCAGCGTAGTTGAGATGAGAGGTCCAGTTGGGCGTTCCTCAAGGCTGCTGCCGGTTTTTGTTTTTCATTTAGCAGGTTTTGATAGAAGCGCTTCATCAGTTCCGCGGTTGCCCGGTCGGGTACCTGCCACAGGCTTGCCAGGACACTCCGGGAGCCGGAATACATCAGGCCTTGCGTGAGTCCGGTCAGGCCTTCGCCGGCAATCTCCCTGCCCAGTGCGGTGCTGCAGGCGCTCATCGTTACCAGGTCGGCATTGAGTTCCAGCTTGTAAATGTCGTGTAGGCGCAGGGAGCCGTCCAGGGGTTTTCCGTTCTTATCGAACTGCGAAAAACTCAGCGATGACAGGGCAGGGTAGCGGGAATCGATCAGGCCGTGTGTGGCGAAATGTACAATACGGTAATCCCCCAGGTTTGCCTGCATAACCGATTCGCGATTCGCCTCGAAGCCAAGAGCCAGCAGGCTTTGTCCGGGTTCTACCAGCTTGATGATCGACCTGGCCTCATGGGCGGTTGCCGGCAGTCTTTTCAGTTGAGCCGATTCACCCGCAGTTTGAGGCAGAAAACCTCGACTGGAGCCTGTCTCACCCTTGAACCACACATCTTCAAAGCGGTTGTCGGTGGTACTGAATACGGGATCAGCGAAAACAGCTATCTGCTTCATTCGCTGTTGTGGGGCCTGATGGTTGTTCCGTTGCGTCGCCAGCACAGACATAGATGGCACGTGCACGATCTCATAGGTTGTTAGAAGCGGTTGGTATGCATCTGTTTGACCCGGGCTATTCAGCACTGAAAACGGCAGGTAGTGAAGTACACCATCGGCCGCGACAATCAGGCGTTTCCGGGTGGGTTGGTGAACCGGACCCAGAATTTGTTCGGATAAGCTCTCAAGGCTGGCAGCAAGTTCCTTTTTAGCCGCTGCGGTAAAAGCAGGTGCTTGCAGTAGTTTATGCAGTCTGCGCGCATCTTGCTCGATAACTTCACGACCGGGTAAGGGCCACGCTTCGATTGAATCCCGGGTAACAAACCACACAAAACTTCTGTCTTCACCCAGGGCGTATTGCAGCAGCGCTGAATCGGCATCAAGTAGCTCCTGAATCTGATCAGCATCCAGGATCTGCGGGTCGGTCAGGGCGATGTAACCGGGGTTCTGCTCGCGGATTTCGATCTGTAACAGGTTGAGCTCATTTTCGATATCGGCCAGTTCCTGCTTGATGCCCGCGATCTGCACATCCAGCCCGGATTCATCCTGACCTTCCAGCAACTGGTTCAGACGGTATCGGTTTTCCGCCATGCGCTGATAGAGCAGTGTTTGCCGTGTGTCACCAAGATCAATGGAGGCTTCGTGAATCAGGTCAACCAGGGCCCGGGCTCGGCTGCGTTCACTTACCGACAATGCCTGGCGCAGGTATTCGTCGGATGTGCCGTCCGATTGCTCGTGTATCAGCATCAGCGTATCGATGAGGAAAGCGTAGTATTCCTGCCGTGAGGCCAGGAAAAATGACCTGAGCTCCGGTGCGACCAGTTGACTGCGCAGCTTTTCGACCGATGCTATGGCCAACTCGGCACGCTCTCGCGCCTGTTTGTTTTGTCCCAGCCCACGGGCAGCTTTTGCGGTACCAAAGATCGAAATTGACTGTTCCACATCGAGCCCTAGCGCCTGGTAGCTTTTTGAGGCGTCCTGGAACGCTATTAATGATTGATCGAACTGGCCGGTTTTCAGCCACGCGTCACCGGAAATGCGTAAGGAGTCGGCCAGCAGTTTCCGGTTCTGGATATCTGCTGCCATGGCATCGGCTTTTGCCAGTGTTTCGAGTGCCTCATCCGGCCTGTTGGCTGCGATCAGGTCCAGGCTGATTTCCTGCTGGATACGGACCTTATCGATGGGTGCGGTCACCATGCGGGCCGCGGCGGAGTGGGCCTCTAATGCCTCGGAAAAATCGCCATTTCTCAGCTTGATTTTTCCGATAAATTTGAGAGTGGAAGTCTGTCCACGTCCATCTTTGATTTCCTGTTGTGCGGTTAATGCTGTTTCCAGGAACTCAAGCGCCAGCTCCTGTTTGCCGGTACTCTCGTAGACGGATCCGATTCCCGCCAGCGATCTGCCCTGGCCACTCAGATCGTCTATTTCTTCCTGAATCTGCAATGCGGCGGTGAAGCTTTGCAGGGCATCTTCAGGCAGACCAAGTGCCAACTGGGATACGCCCAGGTTATCCAGTATGTCCCCCCGGTAACGCAACTGGTCGCCAGGCAGAATTTCGAGGGCTCGCTGGTAAGTTTCAATGGCCTGGATTAGCTGGCCCTCTTCAATGTCAATGACTGCCAGGTTTGTCAGGGGAACTAATTCATCCTGCCATTCCTTTGCCATGCGATGAGACGCGGCGGCTTTACGATAATAGGGCGTAGCGTTGTCATAATCGCCCATGTAGTAGTAGGTGATACCGATGATGTTGGTAATTTGAGCGGCGTCATAGTAATTACCCAGTTTCTCCTGGGTGGCCAGGGCCTGTTTAAATAAGGTCAGCGCCTCATTGAAAAGCAACTGGGCCTCCGGCGCCAGCTTGCTTGAATCCGTTTTTTCCACTTCGCCGGCTTTTTCTATAATTGCTGCTGCCTGCAGTTGAATCGCATTCGCCGCCAGATGAGCATTCCCGATTTCCTGATAAATCTTTGCAGCCTGGGAGGCGAGATCTATGGCACTATCCCAATTAGATGTTTGCCAGTACTCTATGGTCGCGATGCTAAATAGGCTGTTCGCCAGCAAGTGATTTTCGCCAGCCTTGCGCGAGTGAACAGCGGCCTGCTTATAAGCTTCCATGGCGCTGTTCCAGCCTTCAAGATTACCTCGCTGATTTGCCTCTGAGGCTTTCGATATCAGCCGCAAGGCCTCGAATCTATCCAGCCCGGGTTTATTTGTAGGCAAAATTTCGCTGATCTGGATGGAGATATGGCCAGTGGCTCCGGTGTATTCATTACTCAGCAAGGTGATTGTGAACAGGCCGCTTTCAGTAGTGTCGATCAGGACCAACTCGGTTTCGTTACGAAGCAGGGGAGAATTGAAAGATGTCGATATGCCGGATGGTTCCGCGACCGTCACCACCAGGTCAAGTCCACCCTGATCGACTTCAATCAAATAGAATTTATTGGCGTCTGCTGCGAATTCAAAAGAAAGAAGGTCGTTGGCGTTCAGATCCTGCGCATGAACTTCATCGAGTGAGATTGGGAGCGGTTCATCTGTCGCAGCATCGGCAGATGCACATGCAATAGAGAAAAAAAATACAAATACGCCCACCAGGAGTGACTGTGAAATCACTCCACCCGGGTTTGGACGGCATTCTCGCGTGCGCGACAGCGTGCGAACCCTCATAGCAGTCTCTGCCGGTGAATCACTAGCTCGTATAACACCCCCCAGCGCCGCAACAGTGATACGGTCGCGACCACTGACCCTTACTTTAACTATATACCAAACCACTTGAGGTTCACATTATCCCTCATGGGCCAGTTCGTAATTGACGTTGGTCAACTGACCTGCATTTAGGCTGCCTAAATGCCCCCATTTCCGTGTGAACAGATGCCTTAAGGTTTAAAATAGCGGTTGCAATTTCTTCACTGTGAAGTTCTTTTAAGGCAACGGTTTGGAGGTTAGAAACTACCGTAATGATGGAAATCACAATTTGCGGACGTGGAGGGCAGGGCGGCGTTACGCTGGCCAAGATTATTGCCTCGGCTTACTTTCTCAAGGGCAAGTATGTACAGGCATTTGGCGTGTACGCTGCAGAACGCTCCGGCGCGCCAATACAGGCATTTGTCCGTGTAGACGACGAAGAAATCACCAACCACAACCAGGTTCAACACCCCGATCACCTGGTGGTACTGGACCGCACTCTGATCGTGCCGGGCATGGATGCCATGTTAAAGCCCGGCGGCACTGTTATCCTCAATATACCCCCGCACAAAACCGACGACGTGGAGCACTTTACCGGTCGTAAAGTGGCCACCATAGATGCCACAAGTATCGCGGTGGCCCATGGCCTGGGTACACGCACTGTGCCGATCGTCAACACCACCATGGCGGGTGCGATAGCGCGCGCGCTTGGTTTGTCACTATCGGATATATTGGCAGCGCTTGAGCACCTGAATTTCACCGGCTCAAATAAAACCTGTGCCCGTGAAGCATTCAAGCAGGTACAAAGCCGCAACGTGGCCGGTGAGATCCATCAACCACCGAAAATAACCGCCCCGGCCAGGGCTGCCGATATGTTCGATGACAACCTGGGTGGCATGCCAAAAATTAAAACCGGCAGTTGGGCTACAGAAAAACCGGAACGACGTCAGCTTAACCCACCTTGCAACCAGGTATGTCCTGCGGGCAATGATGTACGGGGATTTATCGATGCGGTTGGCAAACAGGATTTTGACGGGGCATTGCAAATTTTACTTGAAACTTCTCCGTTACCCGCAGTTTGTGGCCGTGTTTGTCCCGCGCCATGTATGGATGGCTGCAACCGGACAGAATTTGACGAATCGGTTAACGTCAGGGAAATCGAACGTGCTGCTGCCGAGTTTGGCACCCGTCCGGAGCCAACGCGGTCATCGCGGGATGAAGCCATTGCAGTGGTCGGGTCCGGGCCGGCCGGGCTTACTACTACATACCAGCTGGCAAAACTGGGTTACCCGGTAACGCTGTTTGAAACGGATGAAGAACTGGGTGGTGTGTTACGCACCGGTATACCGGCTTACCGCCTGCCGCGTGATGTGCTGGATAAAGAAATTGATTACATACTGCGCCATGACGTGACAGTCCATACCGGATGCCAACTGAGACGCGAAGACATGTTGCGTTTGAGCCGGGAATACCAGGCTGTTTTTGTTGCTACCGGTTTGCAGAATGTCAGTGATCTGGATCTTGGTGAAGCGGGCTCAGTCACTGCCCCGATCCAGGGTTTACAGTTTTTGGAAAACGTACGCACCGGCAATGAACGACTTGATGGCCAACGGGCTATCGTCATCGGTGGTGGTAATACCGCCATGGACGCAGCCCGTTCTGCCCTGCGTATCGGGGCCAAAGAGGTGCGTGTTGTTTATCGTCGTACCCGCAGCGAAATGCCGGCCATACACGAGGAAATTGAACAGGCGATTGAAGAAGGCATCATCCTGGATGAACTGGTATCCCCGGTGCGTTTGTACGGTTCGGAGAATGGCTCCCTGCTGACCTGCCAGGGCATGGTGCTGGGGCCGCCCGACGATAGTGGCAGACCAAGACCGATGGCAGATACCAGTCCTGAAGCCCGTTTCGATCTGCCCTGCGACCTGGTGATCCTGGCGCTGGGACAATCGCACGATATTTCCATCCTGCCGGAAGGCTCAGTGATAAAAGAGGGCGAAGCGCTGCTCGGTCTCAGTGGTGCACCATTTTACGTGGGTGGTGATTTTGCCACCAACGAAGGAACGGTTTCAGCGGCTATCGGTTGTGGTGTCAGGGCTGCGCGACACATACATCGCACCCTGTCCGGCGAAGACCTGTTTCCACCGCCGGCAGAACCCGTCGCAACTTCTGAAGTAATAAAGTTTCACCGTTTTGAGCATCAGCCACGTGAAGCGATTAACACTCTGAGCCCGGCTGCACGCCAATGTTCTTTTGATGAGGTGCACCTTGGTTTTGAGGCTGGCCCCAATGGCGCGGGTGCAGTCTCCGAGGCGCTCCGTTGTCTCAGTTGTGGTGTCTGTAACCAGTGTGACCGCTGCCTGGAATATTGCCCGGAGGGTATTCTTCGGCGTGAGGCCAACGACGGCGGATATGTCTTTGACCTGGAATACTGCAAGGGTTGCGGTGTGTGTATGACCGCCTGCCCACGCGGTGCCATTTACATGACAGGCCTTTAAACAGAGAGGAAAGTATTGATGAGTAGAACGCTTGCAACCGGTAACCATGTTGCCGGTCACGCACTGGCACTCGCAGGTGAAGCCAACCGCAATGCGCGAGGTTGCTGCGCGGGGGCTTACCCGATTACACCGCAAACCGATATCATCGAATATCTTTCCGGGTTTGAGTTCACCAAGGGCAAGATTGTGCTGGTTGAGTCCGAGCATAGCGCCATGGGTGTTTGTATGGGTGCAGCACTGGCCGGGTCCCGCACATTCACTGCCAGTTCTTCAAACGGCCTGGCCTATATGACCGAAAACATCTTTGCCGCCGGTTATTACCGATTGCCAACGGTGATGATCGCGGTTAACCGGACGCTGGGGCCTCCCTGGAATATCTGGGTGGACCAGGGCGATAGCCTGATGATGCGTGATGCCGCCTGGCTCCAGTTCTACTGTGATAGCCACCAGGATTTACTGGATACGACCTTGCTAGCGTTCCGGGTAGCGGAAGATCCCCGCGTGATGCTGCCGGTGATTGTGGCCATGGACGGTTTTGTCACCTCGCATACGCAAATGGTGGTTGATCTGCCCACCCAGGAGCAGGTTGACGCCTTTTTACCGGAATGCGTAATTCCCCATGGCCTAAAGCATGATCATCCAACAACATTTGGTGGCCTGACCTGGCCCAGTGAAACAGAACTTCACCGCGCTGAGATACAACAGGCAATGGAAGCTTCCATGCCGGTACTGGATGAGGCCCGCGACGAGTTTGAAGATATCTTCGGGCGGCGTCCGGCAGGTACCCTGGAGACTTTTGAAACCGAGGATGCAGAAACCATTTTAATCGCCTGCAATACCATGGCACGTACTTTGCGAAACGTGGTGATCGAGCGGCGGGCAAAGGGCGAAAAAATCGGCATGATCCGAACCAAGTTGTTTCGGCCGTTCCCGCGCAAAGAATTGCTTGCAGCCATTGGCACGGCCAAGCGGGTAGGCGTGATGGACCGTAACCATTCACCGGGTTCAGGTGGAATATTCTGGCTGGAAATTGCCGCGACACTGAGGGAACGTCCCGATGTGTTGTTGCAGGACTACCTGGTTGGCCTGGGCGGTGGTGATGTTACACCGGACAATATCAATGCAATTATCGATGACCTGAACCATCGCACATCGTCTTCGGATCCGGAATGGAAGGACAATACAGCATGAGCGCGACCACCCCCTCCAAACCTTATGAAAATCACCTGTTGCGACCGGGCAATACCAACTGTGCCGGTTGCGGAATGTCAGTCGGTTTGCAGTGGCTGGACGAGGCACTGGGCGACGAACAACCGGTGTTGGTTATCCCGTCATGCTGCGGCATTGTCACCGCAGGTGCTTTTCCCACCTCCGGTTACGGCGTGCCTACCGCAGCCACCACCTTTGCCAGTTCCCCGGCAGTTGCCACCGGTATTGCTGCAGTTACCGGCATGAACGACATTGATAATCCGGTGATCTGCTGGGCTGGAGATGGTGGCACCTATGACATTGGCATCGCGACCCTTTCGGCTGCTGCTGAACGCAATGAAGACATCATCTACATCTGTTACGACAACGAGATTTACGGCAATACCGGTGGTCAGCGCAGTAGTGCGACACCGGTGGGCAGCGTCACCAGTACCACTCCCACGGGCAAAGCCGAAGGCAAGAAAGACATTATGGCCATCATGGCCGCCCACCGGATCCCCTATGCAGCGACTTTATCCATTGGCCATCGCGAAGACTTTTTGCGCAAAATAAAATATGCCCGGTCTGTGAATGGTTTTCGTTTCCTGTTGATGTTGTCGCCCTGTCCGACCGGCTGGAAGTCAGAGCCCGATCAAAGCACCGAGTTGGTCGAAATTGCTGTACGTAGCGGCCTTTTTCCACTCTACGAGATATTTGATGGTGTCCGCTACCGCATCAATGAACGTCCCGACAATACGGCCGTAGAATCCTATACCAGCCAGCAGCGACGCTTTCGCGAACTCTGGGGTAACACTCAAAAACTTCAGCCTCATATTGATGCACAATGGCACTACCTGGACGGAATGGCCACCGTGTTCCCCGCAAAAGACGAGGAGTAGGTGGGTGGAGTAGGTGGGGTCAGAGTCAAGTGACGAATACAACTCTGGCACTTGACTCTGACCCCTGATCATCCTGCTCACCTTCCCGGGCAATGGTACAAACCTACTAATTGAAAAAATGAGACGTTTTTACCATTGCTGCTAAATAAAACATAAGCCTAAGCTGACGTTATTCATCGTCAGGAGTACCAGGCTTGTGAAATTCTTATCATCAAACATCAAACCCGAAGAACTTTTTTCCCAGTTCTCACCCAGGGGCTTTATAGGTCGTTTTTTTAATTTCCCGCTCGCACGAATCATCGTCATTGTCCTGTTTTTTACCCCGATATTGATCATGAATTCTGTTGTAGTCATGCAGGTCATCATGCGCCTGGAAGAGCCCATGGCTACTTACGTTGATATGTTTCGGCTGTTGATAATGTTTCCTTTAATCATTCTGAGTTACCGGTTTTACTGTCAGACGTTTGAAAAACGCGATGCGGTGGAAGTCAGTTACCGGGGTGCAATCAAACAATGGGGCACCAGTGCGATAGTAGCGACGGGCATGGTGCTGACATTTGTTGGTTTGATTGCCCTGTTGGGTGAATTCAACATTATTGAATTCCGCTCGATTTCGAAGTTAATTAACAACCTTTTGATGTTCAGTACCGGTGCCCTGTTGCAGGAAGTGGTATTGCTGTGTGTTATTTACCGTTTAATTGAAGAATGGGCAGGTAGCTGGATATCACTCTTTTTAAGCCTGATGCTTTTTGGCGGTCTTCATTTACTTAACGAAAGCGAAACCCTGGCAAGTGTGTCTATGTTAATGCTTTCCAGCTTGATCCTGATTGCACCCTTTATCCTGACCAGGCGCATCTGGGTAAGCTGGGGATTTCATGCGGCATGGAATTTTATGCAGGCAGGCGTTTTTGGCATGGCGAACTCGGGAATTATGTTTAAAGGGTGGATGGTATCGGAAATAAGTGGTCCTGAATGGATCACCGGTGGTGCAGTTGGTCTGGAAGCAACTTATTTATCCGTGGGACTCGATTTTCTGATTGGAGTCGTGATTTTGATAATGGCGATAAAAGCCGGCCAGTTAGTGCCGCTGGGGTGGAGGCGGCTCAAAGCTTCAAATCAACCATCACATAGCGTTTTGAGTTGAATGCGGTTTTTGACCCGCGTCTTTCCGTAAATGTTGTAGATGTGATTACGCACGGTATTGGGGGAGATAAAAAGCTGATCGGCAATCTCGTTGTTAGTTTTGCCTTTGAGAACCAGTTCCAGGATCGTGCGTTCCCGTTTACTGATGTCATAACTTTCCACAATCCGGTCCAGGTTAAAGGGTTTTGTGGATTGAAAGGGGTTCTCAAGCTGATGTAACCGGGCGAATTGCCCGATGAATATCATCGGGACCAGGTGCATTGCATAGTAGAAGTATGGAGAAACATGCATATACCAGGAAAGATCGAAAAAGTGGGTAAGATAAAAAGGACTGGCGTAAACAAAATAAGCGATCAGATAAACCCATCCAAAATTCTGAGCGGATCTCTCCAGCCTTTCATTTTTCAGGGTCCCAACCCTGGACAGGAAATAAAAAATACTCAAAAAACTGGCAACGAGAACGAGTACGCCCAGCAATGTCAGGAAATTGCGGGAATTGGTCAGGCTTTCTCCCCCAAGATCCCGGTTAAGAACAAACACAGCAATGATTATTAAAACAGCTGAGAAGGTATAAAAAAGGTGAGAGAAGTGTTTATTCAAAGTCAAATCGAGAAGCTTTAAGAGCAACAGGATAAACAGGTATAACTTAACCAGCGCCAGGGGTACCGCAATGGCAATAAAGAGAACTATGGGATTGATTGATTTGTCTGAACTGACCTCGGAAAAGTAGATGACAAACGCTGGACCTATCCAGTTAACAAAACCGTAGCTGATAACCACGATAATGAAGTAGAAGTAATAATCCAGAAAGCGCGCCTGGTACCTGGTTTTAAACGCGAATGAAAACCCAAGCAACAGCACACTTGCCAGGATTGAGACTAAAAACAGAACTGCTAATTGAATGGGCATCGGTCATTTCATTCGGTTTACGGCAAGCATACTTATAACCTTATTCCTCCATATGCTTCAAGTATCAGAAGTCCTGGCATAGCTATAGGTGGGGTCAGAGTAAAGTTTTGATAGAACCCCTGGGAAATTGCTTTATCCTACGCCGCTATGATTACGCGAATCGTCAGAATGGAATTTCAGCCAGCGCATGTGGATGAATTCCTCGTGCATTTCAATTCCATCAAAAACCTGATTCGTAATTTTCCAGGCGTATTGCATCTCGAACTCCACCGGGATACCAAACAGGCGAATGTTTTTTATACTTACAGCAAATGGAATGCCGAAAGCGACCTGGCGGTCTATCGTAAAAGCGAACTCTTCAAGGTCACCTGGGCGCAGGTCAAATTGTGGTTTGGAGCACCCCCCCAGGCTTTTAGCCTGAGGGAGGAATTAGTGGTAAAAGGCGCTTAAAACTCACGCATAATGCGGATATATCGGCTGGAACATGTGTTTGCGGATTTCAGCCATTATGTCCTCGGGCTCTTCACCTTCGGCCAGACCCTGTGACCAGGCGATTTTGGCCACTTCGTATGCAATCAACGCCGATACTTCACGGATGTGGGACAACGATGGATAAACGCTTCCCATGGCCAGGTCTGAATCGGTCACCTGGCTGGCCAGTGAATGAGAGGCTGCCAGGAACATTTCATCCGTCACATGCCGGGTACGGCTTACGATAGCGCCAAGGCCCACACCGGGGAAGATATAGACATTATTACCCTGTCCGGGTACATGGGTCTTGTTGCCATATTTGACCGCATCAAAGGGACTGCCGCTGGCAAAGATCGCTCGGCCTTTGCTCCAGCGATAGGCTTGTTCAGCTGTACACTCAGCCTTGGAAGTCGGGTTTGACAGGGCAAAGATAATCGGACGTTTGTTGATTGCCGCCATGGCTTCAATCACTTCTTTTGAAAAGCTGCCAGGCTGGCCTGACAGACCTAATATCACCGTGGGTTTCAGTATCTGGATTGCTTCCAGGAAAGTGTCGATATGTGGTTGTTCCCTGGCATAGCGCTGTTTTTGGAGCGCAATTTTTTCGCGGTCTGCTACCAGCAGGCCCTGCGTATCGACAAACGAACATTGCTTGCGGGCATCTTCAGCCGAAATCCCTTCTTCTGCCAGTGCTGCAACAAATGTATCCGCAGTGCCGATACCAGCTTCACCGGCACCGAGAAATAACAAGCGCTGTTCTGACAGTTTTCCACCGGTGATTCGTAGTGAGGCGATGATGCCTGACAGGGCAACTGCCCCGGTACCCTGGATGTCATCGTTAAAACAATTGGCCTTGTCACGATATTTCTTCAGCAGGCGGAAGGCGTTCTGATTGCCGAAATCCTCAAACTGAATCAGTACACCGGGGAACACCTCCTGTACGGCCTCGACAAACTCATCTATGAAGTCATCGTATTTCTCGCCACGGATACGATGTTGTTCCAGGCCGTTATAAAGCGGATCGTTCAACAATGAAATGTTTTCGGTGCCTAAATCCAGCATGATCGGCAGGCAATCTGCCGGGTGGATGCCTGCGCAGGCAGTGTAAAGCGCGAGTTTGCCAATCGGGATACCCATGCCGTCAGCACCAAGATCACCCAGACCGAGTATTCTCTCGCCATCGGTTACCACGATGATGCGGGCCCCCTGATGGGGCCAGTTCTTCAGAATTTCCTTAATGTGGCCACGATCACGCCAGGAGATATAAAAACCCCTTGGTTTGCGGTAAATATGCTGGAATTCCTGGCAGGCCTGACCGACCGTGGGTGTGTAAATCAACGGCATCATTTCTTCGATGTTGTTCATCACAACCCGGTAAAAAAGGATCTCGTTTCGGTCCTGCAGTGAGATCAGGTACAGGTAGCGCGAAAGGTCGGTCGGTTTGTTGCGGATATTATTGAGTACACGCAGTTCCTGCTCTGCCGGTGAATGGACGCGTGGTGGCAGCAAACCGGTCAGGTGCAGGGCCTCGCGATCGGCTTCGGTAAACGCAGTCCCTTTATTACGTAATGGATCGTGAAGAATTTTCACGCCGCGATGCAGCGCAGACAATTCATTGTCTTTCATGGTTTTTTCCTTTGTGTCTTGCAAGCATGGTACTGCTCATAATTCGAATCTGGTTACCTAAGGAACGGGGATAATAGTTCCTTTCTGGTGAACAGGCATAATACCACTAAAAGCACTTTTCAGGGTCAATTTCGACCCCAAAACAGACCGAATTGATCTGTGTCAATTAAGGCATCGATTGGCCTGTCGATAACAGGTTAATCAGGCGAATCAATGTTAAGATTTACCACCTTGAAACAATATTTATTTTACTAAGTAAATCTATTAAAAACAGTGATATACATATTATTTTAATTGTTAGACATAAATAGGAGTATGCCTCGAAAACCAGGGATTCGCTGGAACTGAGAAGCACTCATGGATTCCCGGAATCCTGGTAGGTTTTCGGACCCTTTTTGTGACTACTTAATGTCCACCGATTTTGAGGTCGCGAGGTACATTAAGGAGTAAGTTCAAATGACGGTTTCAAAGTTAATCAGGAAGGGTTGGCGGGTTACTCTTGCAGGTACCGGTATCAACCTTGCACTTGGTGTTCTCTACACCTGGTCGGTCATTAAAGCAGCCATTCCCGACGATTGGGGCTGGACTGCTGCGCAAAAATCAGACCCTTATGCAATCGCTATTTTTGTTTTTGCACTTGCCATGATCCCTGCCGGACGTTTGCAGGATAAGATTGGGCCACGCAAGGTTGCCTCCATAGGCGGTGTGATGGTTGCCCTGGGATGTATCCTCGCGGGTCTGGCTGGCTCGAGTTATGTCGGATTCGTGGTTGGTTTCGGTGTGTTTGGCGGTATTGGTATCGGTTTTGGATATGCAGCGGCCACACCGGCTGCAGTTAAGTGGTTTCCTGCTGCCCAGACGGGTTTGATCGCTGGTCTGGTGGTGGCTGGTTTTGGATTGGCGTCTGTCTATATAGCGCCTACTGCACAGGTTCTGCTTGGAGCCTATGGTGTCTCGACCACCATGATTATTTTTGGCATCGCGTTCTTTGTCATCGTCGTAAGCCTGGCACAGTTCCTGCGCAATCCTCCTCCGGGTTACGTACCGGTTGATCCTAAAGCTGATTCCAGGCCCACGCATATTGCAGCGGCTCAGCCCCCTGTGGATATGCATTGGACCGAGATGATCCGTACCTCCACTTTCTGGCTTTTCTGGACAATGTATGTATTTGGTGCTGCGGCTGGTTTGATGGTTATTGGTTCAGCTGCAACCATGGCCAAGGCCTCCCTCGGCGAGTCAGCCTTTATCGCCGTGGTAGTCCTGGCTGTGGGCAACGCCGGCGGGCGGATCCTGGCTGGAATAGTTTCCGACAGAATCGGCCGTCAATGGACCTTGTTCCTGGCCTTCCTGTTACAGAGTGTGATGGTACTGGTGCCCCTGTTCTTCGCCGGTAATGCCACAGTTCTGTTGATCGCGTTGTTATTGATCGGTGCCTGCTACGGCGCCAACCTGACGCTTTTCCCATCGGCTACCAAGGATAATTTCGGCCTGAAGTCATTCGGCCTCAACTACGGTGTGATGTTTACCGCCTGGGGTGTGGGTGGACTCATTCTGCCGCGCATCGCTGGAATGGTTAAAGATATGACCGGTAAAGAGGATATCGCTTTTTACATCGCATCCGGTTTGATGGTTTGCGGAGCGCTGCTGGTGCTGGCTAACCAGAGAACCAGCAAGCTTCAGCGTAGTAGAATTGACAAAACGGCGGCTTGTTAGCCGGTTAAATTTTCTTTTTGTTGGTCAGTAAGCAAATCAATGTTGATTTGCATACTGGCCAACTTCATTTTAGCCACCTGTTGATCGATTTCTTCCGGCACTTTATAAACGCCGGGGTTTAGTTCATCGTGAAACTCGACCAGGTAACGTGCGTTCAAAGCCTGCAAGGGCGAAACTGGTGTCCATGATTTCAGCGGGATGGCCATCGGCGCAGGCGATATTGACGATGTTGCCGTCACCGATTAAATAAAGCCAGGCACCCTGAGGCGGTTTTATAACCGTGTACCTGGTCACGCATGGGCGCATTCTCAACAGCCAGATCCTGCAAGGCATCGACATCAATCTCATTGCGAAAATGTCCCGGCATTGGCGATCAGGACACCGTCTTTCATTGCTTCAAAATGAGCACGTCCAATGGTGTCGCGTATACCGGTAACGGTTAGCACGATATCCGCTTTTTGGCAGGCATCGAGCAAAGGCATCACCTGGTAACCATTCATAGCTGCATCGGCTGCCTTGACGGCATCCACCTCGCAGATGATTACCTTGGCCCCCAGGCCACTTGCCCTCAAAGCACAGCCACGGCCACACCAGCCAAAACCCACAATGGTTATGGTTTTACCCGCCAGTACCAGGTTGGTGCTACGCATGATGGCATCCCACACCGACTGACCGGTGCCATGCACGTTATCAAACAGGTATTTACAGCGGGCTTCATTGATCAGCATGACCGGGAAAATCAAGTTCGCCTGCCTGTGCGCGTGCCATGGCCCGCAATACACCGGTGGTGGTTTCCTCACAGGCGCCGAGGACATCTGCGGATAACTCGCTGCGGCTGTCATGCAGGAGTTCAACGATATCGCCGCCATCGTCTATCACCACATTGGGGCGGATGTCGAGCGCCATACTCATATGCTCTTCCATCTCATCCAGTGTCGCACCGTGTTTGGCAAAGACGTGCAGGCCCAGTGCGTCCAGTGCCGCGACCACGTCGTCCTTGGTTGAACCGGGGTTGCTGCCGGTGACCGCGACAGAAGCACCACCCGCTGCCATGACCAGCGCCAGGTAAGCGGTCTTTGCCTCAAGGTGCACGCACACCAGTACCCGTTTGCCGGCGAAGGGCTGTTGCTCACGGAACTCGGTTTCAAGTTGCCGCAGTATCGGCATATTCCGGCGAACCCAGTCTATTTTTTGTTTACCTTCGGCGGCTTTTTCGGGTGAGGCAACGATATTTGGGTGCATGTTTTGGTCTGTCCTATAGGGGGGCGTTCATTGTAGTTTATATGCCTTCACTCGTGGTAAGCCTTAAGCCTGATCATCAATGGCCCCCACAGGGAATATGCCAGGGCCTTGCGTTCCAGTTCGGGGTCGGGTTCAGTATCCGGAACCATTTCACCACCGGGTTGAAGGTGATAGGAAACGGGGGCCAGGTCGGGTTGCAGTACGACAACCCTGTCGTTCTCCAGGTAAGCCTGCAACGCGTTGAATTGCATCATGGCGCGACCGGAGCCTTCTGCATATTCGGGCAGGGTCAGGTCACGACCGATGCCCGGGTGTTTACTGTCGATTCCCATCAGTGACAATAATGTAGGCACTAAATCTATCTGGCTGGTGATGCCGGGGATACGTCGTGGTTCAATCATCTCGCCGAGAATGACCCCCGGAATATGAAACCGCTGAACGGGTACCGGTTTTCCAGCGAACAAGCGGGCAGGGTGGTCAGCAATAACCAGGAAGAGAGTGTTTTTCCAGTAACTGGACGTACGGGCCCTGTCAAGAAAGTGACCCATTGCGCATAATCGGCATACTTGATCGCCGTTTTCCTTGCGCCCTCCGGGTCGTCCTCCGGACTTACACGGCCGGGAGGAATATCAAACGGTTCATGATTGCTCGACGTGAAAATCAGGCTGAAAAATGCTTGTTGCCCTGCATTGCTGAGTTCTTCATGGGCGCGATTGAACAGGTCTTCATCGGATACCCCCCACGTGCTTGCAAAAACAGGTTGGTCGTAGTCATTCTGATCAATGACGGTCTGGAAACCATTGTTCAGCAGAAAGCGTTTCATATTGTCAAAGTGTGCCTCGCCGCCATAAATAAAGCTCGACCGGTAGCCCTGTTTCTTCAGCAGACTTGCGAGTGTAAAGAAATTAGTCTGGGTGTCCGCCAGTTTGACTACACTGACCATCGGCGTTGGTGTGAAACCTGAAATTATCGCCTCGATACCCCGCACGGAGCGGGTTCCAGTGGCGTAGAGCCGTTCCAGCCAGATGCCCTGGTCGGCCAGCTTGTCCAGTTCGGGTGTGATATCCCATCCTCCAAGGCTGCCCACCGTATCGGCGCCAAGGCTTTCTTCAAGGATGATGACCAGGTTGAGTGGCTTATCCCTGGTTTGTGTGGCTTTTTGATAGTGTAAGGTCGGGGTTGCAGGATCAAGTTGAGCACCCGGTGCTATACCTGCTTCCTTCAAGACAATGGCCAGAGCCTCACCATCATCCATGCTGCCATAGCGGACCTTTTTCTCCTTGGCATCCCGCCTGTGTTCATAAACTGCATACAGTAAGGAATAGGGTGAATTCAGCGGCAATTGGTTGACCATGGAGTCCTGGGAAAATACCGCGATACTCGGGTTGACCGGTCGGTGGTCCAGCGTGGAACGAACCATTGCCACAACCAGGATGGCTGCCAGTGGGGTAGCCAGCAGACAGAACCAGAATGGTACGCGTAAATCGCTACGGGGGTCTTTACGCAGCCATTTAATAACGAACCAGGCAAGAAGGAATGCAAGGAATGGGCAAAGCAATCAATTCCAGCAGGTGTGAACCGGCCAGCATGGAAAATACTTCCTTCGGGAATTCCAGGTATTCGACAAACAGGTAATTCGGCCGGTTACCGTACTCGGCAATGAAAGAGGTGGTGGTCGCCTCGATAAAAAACGCTATCGAGGTGACTAGTCCCAGGTAGACGGGGAACAGCCACATGCTAATCTGGCGCAGCAATGCGAGGGTATGAAACCAGGGCTTCATTAGCAGGACCGGCGCGAACAGCATGCCAATCAAAATAATATCGAACCGGACGCCCTGCAGCAGTATGAACCCCAGTCCCTCAGTTGGCGCTACCCGATCCCAGTAAACACCAACCAGCATTAGCCGGGAAACCGATAAGATAACAAGAAAGCCAAATGCAAGACCGGCAATACGCCCGAATATGTTGATGTAGCTCTTCAAGCGGATACCAAGTGCCTTGTGTTCACCTGTGTTCTGAGTGGATTTGCCAATATTCCAGATTCTAAATAAGGTAACATGATGAGCCATATTTTGGGGGTATTCGGGGAAGAATTCATGTGGAAAATGTCAATTAATTTAAAGACTGCTCTAATCGCTGTTTCATTGGGTCTACCGGTGCTGGCTTTAGCCACGGGTGAGGATGCTGAAAACCTGGCTTACGATACCGCAGGATCGGTAGAACGCGATGAATTATCTCTTGATGAAATCGCAATGGAGTTAAGCAACCCGGTCACTGCACTGGCCACTATCAACAATGATTTCGAATACCGTATTTACCAGGGTAGTTTACCCGCTGCCGATGATGACACCGCATATATCTATACCTTGCGACCCTCGATTCCAATACCGCTGAGCAATGGTAAAAATATCCTGATGCGCTTTGGTATACCGATCAATGGCGAACAGCCCATATACGCTGTCGGTAACGAACAGGTATCCCCCTTCCTGATCCGTCAAAATGCATCGACCATACCCACGGATGGTACATTCGATAATTATCATGGCCACAGTCACCTCGGGGATATCGATTTTGACATCGCCTATGGTGGTGTCAGTGCCAATGGTTTTATCAGTATGTACGGAATCGCAGGTGTACTGCCAACATCGCAGGATCTGTCACAAAGTATTGATCAATACCAGCTTGGGCCGGAAATTGCCCTTGGTAAAGTTACCGGTCTGGGGTGTATACGGTGCATGGTTGACGCACCTGACGACGGGTCTCCGGAGAAGACAAATGGGACACCAATATGACATCCCTGAAAATCTTTTTCGCCTATGGACTGGGCAATGGCTGGCAGGTTTTCTCAAACCCGGTGATTGAATATGACTGGGAAGGGGACAGCGACAATCAACTGTTTGTGCCGCTTGGCGCCGGTGTATCAAAAACAACCAGGATTCGGCAGCATGCCGATGAAACTGGCCTTCGAAATTCAGAAATATATAACCAGTCCGGACGCTATTGGCCCGGACTGGTTATTTACCTTCAGTTTCACACCTGTATTGCGGAACCCGTTCATGAAATAGCACTTATTCTCAACGGTAACCCAGGCTGAGTTTGTCGTTCATATTCCTTGCCAGTGTCGGTGAGGCAAGTTGAACTGCTTGAAACGTGAAGAGTTTCCGATCTATTGATCTACGTCATAAAAGGCCCCTCTTTTAACCACAAAATTCGTGTATAGATAGTATTTGCGCACCTGACCTGCTTTAATTAATAGTAGAACAAGCTCTTTCGCAACGCCCTTGGCGGAAGAAGGAGTTGTTGATGATGGGCGCGTTATTTCGTGGTTTAGGGTGTACTTCAGAAAACCTGGATTTATTTCCTGATGGCAGCCTTCGTGCCCGGACTCAGCACCGCCCAGGAGAATCCGCAACCACTCCCCCCCCGCTGATATCGCTTCCAAGACCGCAGGACAACTGGCCATCGTGCTGGATTTGGTGGGCCCGATCGGGCCGGCAACGGCAGACTTTGTGACCGGTTCGCTGGAAAAAGCCGCAGCACGCAATGCCGAAGTAGTGATCATCCGCATGGATACCCCCGGCGGTTTGGATGCGTCTACCCGGGACATCGTCAAAGCCATCCTTAATTCGCCGGTGCCGGTGGCAACACTGGTCACCCCCGGTGGCGCGCGAGCGGCGAGTGCGGGTACATACATTCTTTATGCCAGCCACATCGCTGCCATGAGTCCCGCGACCAATGTCGGGGCAGCCACGCCCGTTTCTATTATCGGCGGCCAGAAACCGGGCGGAAAGGTGGAGTCCGGTGAAAATGAAGAGGACTCAGAGCCTGCGACCGATACCATGGACACCATGAGCCGCAAGGCAATCAACGATTCCGTAGCCTATGTGCGTGGTCTTGCGAACAAACATGGTCGCAATGCTGACTGGGCAGAGTTGGCAGTACGGGAGGCAGCAAGTATCACTTCGGAAAAGGCTTTGGAGATCGGCGTAATCGACCTGATCGCGGAAGATGTGGGCGACCTGCTTAGGCAAATACACGGCAGAACCGTCGAGGTACAGGGCCGGGATCGGGTCATGAACACATCGTCCTTGCTGATCGAACAGCTTGAACCGGACTGGAAAAGCGAGTTGCTGGGCGTGATCACCAGCCCCACGATCGCTTACATGCTCCTGTTGATAGGCGTTTACGGGCTCTTCTTTGAAGGTTATAACCCCGGTGCCATATTCCCCGGTGTGATTGGGGCTATCTGCCTGCTGATCGCGCTGTACGCGTTCCAGTTGCTGCCCTGTGAACTATGCCGGTTTTGGCCTGCTGATACTCGGGATAATCCTGATGATCGGTGAGGCGGTAGCACCCAGCTTTGGTGTGCTGGGCATTGGCGGAGTTATTGCCGTGGTGATTGGCTCGATCATCCTGATTGATACCGACGTGCCCGGCTTCATGATTTCGCGACCCCTTATTGGTGCGATTGCGCTGGTAAGTTCTTTCGGCTTGATGGCCATCATTGGCATTGCGGTGAAAGCCAGGCAAAGACCGGTGGTCTCGGGGCGAGAGCAACTCCTGGGTGCCGAGGGCACGGCCCTGTTGGATTTTGAACACGATGGGAACGTATTTGTGCACAGCGAGCGCTGGAGTGCGATCACCGCGTCACCGCTGCGTGAAGGGCAGGCCGTTGTGGTCACAGGCATTGACGGACTCATGTTGAAAGTTCGCCCGCTTGATGAGTGATCCCGGCGTGTGTGCCCCGGTGTGTGAACTGATGTAGGAGTAGAAGACATGTTCGATTATTTCTTTGGCATCATCGCGTTACTCTTGTTGGCTATCATCTTCAGTGCCATCAAGATTTTGCGTGAATACGAGCGTGGGGTTATTTTTCAGCTCGGAAGGTTCTGGAAGGTCAAGGGTCCGGGTTTGATCATCGTCATTCCGGCAGTCCAGCAGATGGAACGGGTGGATTTACGCGTCATCGTAATGGATGTGCCCACCCAGGACGTTATCTCGCGCGACAACGTATCGGTAAAGGTCAATGCGGTAGTTTATTTCCGCGTGATCGATCCGGAGAAAGCGATCATCCAGGTGGAGAAATACCTGGAAGCCGTGAGCCAATTGTCACAGACGACACTACGCTCGGTGCTGGGTCAGCATGAACTGGATGAAATGCTGGCTGAGCGCGATACGCTAAACAAAGATATCCAGGCCATTCTGGACCGCCAGACCGATGCCTGGGGTATCAAGGTATCCAATGTCGAGATCAAACATGTGGATCTGGATGAGAGCATGGTGCGTGCTATCGCCGCGCAGGCCGAAGCAGAACGGCAGCGGCGTGCCAAGGTCATTCACGCCACCGGCGAGAGGCAGGCCGCGACCGAGTTGGTGGAAGCTGCGAAAACACTCGCCGCCGAACCGAATGCGATCCAGTTACGTTACCTGCAGACCCTGACAGAGATCGCCGGTGACAAGAGCTCGACCATCGTATTCCCGCTGGATTTGATCAAGACCATCGGGAAAACAATCGGTAGCTCATAGACGGTTGCTCCTGTCATCGCCTTATACATAAAGGCTGTCGTATGGCCATAAATGTTCAGTTTTTTGGTGCTGCCGGTGAGGTTACCGGCTCCTGCCATCTTGTGACTGTTGGTGATCAGCGCCTTCTGCTTGATTGTGGTCTGATCCAGGGTGGCCGCAAGGATGAGGCACGTAACCGGGATCCGTTTCCCTTTGATCCCGCAAGTATTGACGCGGTGGTGCTGAGTCACGCCCATATTGATCATTCCGGTCGCCTGCCATTATTGGTTAAGTCCGGATTCCGCGGCACCATTTATACCCATCGGGCAAGCCGGGACCTGTGCCGGATCATGTTAAAAGATGCAGGGTACCTGAGCGAAAAGGACGCGGTGTGGGAAAACCGGAAACGGGAACGTAAAGGACTGGAGCATATTGATCCTCTGTTCACTGTGGAAGATACGAAGCTCGCCATGCGCCAGTTCAAAGGGCTGGTTTACGCAAAGAAACAACGCATCCTGCCCGGTGTGAAACTGCGCCTTGCAGATGCAGGGCATATCCTGGGTTCATCCATCGTGGAATTGTGGCTCGAAGATGGCGGGGAAACCCGCAAACTGGTATTCAGCGGTGACCTCGGTCGATCCGGTATGCCGGTCCTGGAAGACCCTGCAGTGATCCATCAGGCTGACCACGTGATCATGGAAAGCACTTACGGTGATCGTTTGCACCGGTCCTGGGAGGATTCCTATCGTGAAATCCACGAGGTTCTTAACGATGCTACCGGAAGTAAGGGTAACATCCTGATTCCGGCCTTCGCGGTAGGGCGCACCCAGGAAATTCTCTACCTGTTTGCCAGGTATTACGATGATTGGCGGCTTGATCGCTGGCATATATTTCTGGATAGCCCAATGGCCATCGAAGCTACCCGGGTTTTTACTCAAAATACCGATCTGTTTGATGCTGAAGCCGCAGAACTGTGGCGGCAAAACAAAACAAGCCCGCTATTGCCGAACCTGCATATCTCCCGCACCGCCAATCAATCCATGGCGATTAACCAGATACGCAGGGGAGCCATCATAATTGCAGGCAGTGGCATGTGCACCGGCGGCCGAATCAAACATCATCTCAAGCACAATATCTGGCGCGAGCAATGCCAGCTTGTTATTACCGGTTTCCAGGCAAGGGGCACACCGGGTCGTGCCCTGGTGGACGGTGCACAGCATATTCGCCTGTGGGGCGAAGAAATACGTGTAGCAGCAAAGATACATACCATAGGCGGCCTGTCCGCCCACGCGGACCAGACCGCATTGAAAAACTGGTACGCCAATTTTGAAGGACGCCCCCCCCGTGACCCTTGTACATGGGGAAGAACGGGCGATCACCGGCCTGTCCAAATGCCTCCGCCAACAGCTCTCCGCTCCGGTGCACATAGCGCGTCAGGGTGAGAAGCTGAACCTGGTCAAAGAACGGAAAAGCATTTAGTGAGTCGGAATAGATTAGAGATGTAAGACTCAAGCTGAAGGAGAATCAACCTATGAATACAATCTGGATACTAGTTGCAAACCAGGCCGAGGCGCAGATTTATTCAGCAGACCGGATTCCGGGAAACCTGGTGCTGATAGATACATTGACCTACGAAGAGGGTGCTGCTCATGCGCGTGACCTGACTTCTGATGCGCCGGGCAGGGTGCATGATCGCACGGGTTCGGCCCGCCACAGTATGGAGCCGGATACCGGTGTGAAAGAGGAGGGCCGCCGTCGCTTTGTGAAGGAGATGGTTGATCAACTCAAAGCCGCTCATTTGCGTGGTGATTTTGCTCGACTGGTTATATTGGCAGCCCCCGCTGTGCTTGGCGTTATTCGCAAGTCATTGACCAGTGAACTTAAAAAGGTAGTGATCAAGGAAATCCCCAAAGATGTCATTGGCCAGGATCTGGATAAGATACAGGCACAGCTGCGGCGATCATTTGAGCTGAAATAACGGAGTCATCACAAGGGACTACAGAAGCCGTGTATGCGCAGGTACTTCACGAATGCAGGCCGGTGACAGAAAGGCCGCTTGTATGGACTGAAATGGATAAGCCGGTTGCGGCTGCCGGGGATGTGCTCATCAAGGTGCATGCCTGCGGAATTTGCCGGACCGATTTGCATGTCGTGGAAGGTGAACTTGATCCTGGAAGATATGTTCTGCCGATTATTCCAGGGCACCAGGTTGTTGGCACCATTGAGTCAGCGCCAAATGAATCCCCGTTGCAACCCGGTCATCGTGTTGGTGTGCCCTGGCTGAATGCGACCTGTGGCAGCTGCCGATTCTGCCAGTCCGGTCGGGAAAACCTGTGTGAACACCCCGAGTTCACCGGCTGGACAAGAAATGGTGGTTTTGCCGAATACGTCACTGCACCTGCTGATTTTGTATATGAACTTCCAGCGCAGCTATCTGATATCGAAGTGGCGCCATTACTGTGTGCCGGCATTATCGGTTATCGCTGTCTGCGCCAGTGCGAACTGGAGAACTGGGCGGGAGCAAAGCTTGGCTTGTACGGTTTTGGAGCGGCAGGCCATATCGCTATCCAGATAGCCCGGTTTCGTGGTGCGGATGTGTATGTCTGCACACGGGACCATGAATGCCACCAGAAGCTGGCTGAGGAACTCGGTGCAAAATGGGTTGGCGGAACGTTTGATCCACCACCGGTGAAACTCGATGCTGCCATCATTTTCGCCCCGGCCGGTGAAATAGTACCGGTGGCTTTAAAAGCCCTGGACCGGGGTGGGCGACTGGTACTCGGTGGAATTCACATGAGTGTCATTCCGGAATTTCCTTACCAGGATATCTATTGGGAGCGGGTGATCCGGTCGGTAGCCAACAATACAAGAGTGGACGGCCGGGAATTCATTGCAGAAGCGGTACAGGCAAATATCCAGACACACACCCAGGTTTTCCCACTAACAGAAGCCAACGAAGCCTTGCTGGCACTGAAGCAAGATGCCATCAAGGGCGCCGGTGTACTGGTCATGGATTCCTGATGGATCTTCCGAGCCTTCGGTAGAAATGATAGGTGAATGTGCAAGCCAAAACTCCACCAAACCCTATCAGGAGGAGGGGAACAATATCCCTTTCAAGGAATTTTGTACCGAGATACACGGTACCCAGTGCGTAGGGCAGTTCGACGATTGCCAGGGCCAGCAGAAATAATGAAAAACGGTAACGCAAGGTGCCCAACACGTAACCAGGGACCTCCGATGGCAGAGCGGCCTGAAAAAGAAGGATGTGAATAAACCTGGCATGTCGGCCCAATTGTTCTTCGAAGTGGGAAATTTTTGTTTCCCCGATAAGCTTTGAGGCCACCGGGCGACCAAGATACCGTCCAATGCAAAATGCCGTCACGCCGCCGAGCAGCCAACCGATCCACAGCAACACAAAGCACGTGATACTGCCCCACGCGTACACACCGATCGGGACCAGGATTGCGCTAGAAAAGAAAGCCAGCATGGCGGAGACCATAGCGAGCAGCACGAATAGCAACATGCCCAATACGGGAGACCTGGAGATGATTGCTTCAGAAGCCGTAATAATTTCTTCGCTCTTCGTGTGGAGCACATCCGAGCTGGTAATGAATCCGGCCACAATGATTATGATGGCAAGAAACAAAATGTGACGTCGATATGCGAGATGGGCAAACATCTGCATTCTAGGAATTCCTCTGTCTAATGACTCATTCTATACCCGTTTAAAAATAAATGGGATCAGAATGCAATCGGCGGCCCCTTTATCGCTTTGTTGATCCAAATCATTCTACCGACAGCCAATTATCATTATCCTGAATGAACTACAGATAATATTTGGTGGGTCCTTATTATGTTGACCAATGATCAGATTCACGACTTCAAAAAGATATTGGACGACCGCATCTTCGCATTGCGGGAGGAAATACGGCTCGAACTGCTCGAGTCGGACGATCAACACTATATCGACTTTGCTGGCCAGGTCCACGATCGTGGGGATGCATCGGTAGCCGACCTGCTGGTCGATCTGCAATTGGCGAGTCTTGACCGGCATACTGAGGAAATCAGGGATATAGATGCGGCACTTATGCGCATCACGGCAGGTAACTATGGCGTGTGCATTGATTGCGAAGTTTCCATTGAAGCCGACCGCCTGAAGGCCTATCCAACTGCGAAGCGTTGTCAGCCATGTCAGGCCGGATATGAAAATCTCCACGCTGGGGGAGAAACGCCGTCACTGTAAGCACGCGACAAATGGACCTGACCTCAACCAGGCATTCTTGAAGAAGCACTTGGCACTTTTTGGAGAATATTATGTTTTTAAATGAAAGAACTACTGGCCACAGTCACAATGCAGGAAATTGTGCTGACTGATAGTGATATACGGGAAAAGTGGCAGTACTACCTGGATGGAACGTTCCGCACTTAGCTAGTCTTGAAAGTCAATTCTGTGGGCTGCTCGCCCATGTGAACGACAATGTGCTGGCCGACAGCATCATCGAGAGCAACCCGGTTCGAGGCGATGGTCCGATCGCCCAGTTCCAGGGCACGTACGCCGCGGCATCTGGCATGCGGATTACGCACCTCCACCTGTATCAAGGCCCCTTTGGCGCGGATTTGCGCGGTAAATCCCGGCCACTCGCTCGGGATGCACGGGTCGAAGATCAACTCACCGCCTGAGCGGCGCAGGCCGAGCAGACCTTCGATGCCGAATCGCCATAACCACGCCGATGACCCCGTGTACCAGGTCCAACCACCCCGTCCCAGGTGTTCCGCGGAGGTATATATGTCGGCTGCCAGGACGTACGGCTCCACACGGTATTGCTCGACTGCAGCGCTATCGACGCTGCGCAGAGCAGGATTCAGCAGGCGAAATAACCATTCGGCCCGATCCCCGTCGCCCTGTTGCGCCAGGGCCCAGGCGAGCCAGACCGCCGCGTGGGTGTACTGGCCGCCATTCTCTCTGACTCCCGGCGGATAGGCCTTGATGTAACCCGGATCGTGCTCTTCAGTATCGAAGGGCGGCGTGAGCAGGGCGATGATTCGATCTTCCTCGTGCACAAGAAGCTTGAGCGCAGATTCGAGAGCTCGCTTTGTCCTGTCCCCTGACGGCGACCGCGACAACGCCGCCCAGGATTGGGCATTAGAGTCTATCTGGCACTCGGCGGATACCGCCGAGCCGATGGGTGTGCCGTCGTCGTAGAATGCGCGCCGATACCATGCCCCATCCCAGGCCTTCTGCTGCAACGCCTCCTGCACTGTGTCGATCCACTTCTCGACCTTACTGTCCTGCTGCGCTTCGCCGGCTGCTTTGCAAAGATCGAAAAGCGATGAGCCGCGGAACATGCAAACCAGGCGAGCCAGACACTTTCGCCGCGGCCCTTGATGCCCACCCGATTCATGGCGTCGTTCCAATCGCCACCCCCGATCAAGGGCAGGTTGTTGGGACCGGTGGTCAGGCCTTTGTGAAGCGCGCGGCGGCAATGTTCCAGCAGGGTCGCCGACTCAGCACCCGCCTCGAATGCACCATAGCGATCCTCCTCTCCCGCTTCCAGCGGCGGAGCGGAGAGGAAGGGGATTGTCTCATTGAGGATTTGCGTATCGCCGGTGACGTCGACATATTCACCCGTTACGTACGGTAGCCAAAGCAAGTCGTCAGAGCATCGGGTGCGCACGCCTTTTCCCGAAGGTGGATGCCACCAGTGCAAGACATCGCCGCTATCGAATTGTCGCTTTGCCGCCTCAAGTATCTGCTCGCGCGCGAGCGCGGGTTTTACCGATAGCAATGCCATGACGTCCTGGAGCTGGTCACGGAAGCCGTAGGCGCCGCTCGACTGGTAGAAGCCCGTCCGCGCGAAGATCCGCGAGCTGAGTGTCTGGTAGAGCAGCCAGCGATTGAGCAGCAGGTCCATGGCCGGCTCGGGGGTGTTGACGACGATGGTTCCCAACAGTTCGTCCCAATAGTCGCGCACGCGCTTCCAGGCATCTTCTGCCTCCGCAGCGTGCGAATACTTCCGGCACAGCCGCTTCGCCGTTTTCCGTTCGGCAGCGGCACCGAGAACGAAATGGCAGGTGATTTCCTCTTGCGGATCGAGTTCGAGATGGATCTGCAGGGCCGTGCATGGATCAATGCCCGGTCCGATACGCCCTGTGAGACCCATGCACTCCAACGCCGCGGGTGTATTCGTACTTCCGTAACGTCCGAGAAATTCTTTGCGATCACAGGTGAACCCGTGGATAACGTGGCTTGATGTAAGAAAGGCAACGCAGGAGCCGAAGTCGGGGTTCCATGTGCAACTGGCAAAAATCCCCTTCAGCCGGGGATTGTGCCTGGTCATGATGTGGGGCTGTGTTTTCGAGCGTTGACTACCGAGTACCCACTCAGCGTAGTAGGTCGCCGTAATGCGGCGGTGGTGAGTCGCGTGGTTCTTGAGCCGTAGCCGGATTATCTTTACGGTGTCGTCGGGCGGTACGAATACACGGGTTTCCTGTTCGAGTTGATGACTGTGGTGCACATAACGCGTGTAACCAGCGCCGTGGTGAACCCTGTAGCCGCCGTTTTGTCCGGGCAAGGGCAGCGGACTCCACGCTTGCACGGTCTGCTCGTCGCGTAGATAAAGCGCCTCGCCGGCCGGGTCCGAGACCGGATCATTGCTCCACGGCGTGAGCCGGTACTCGCCTGCATTGAGAAACCAGGTGTAACCACCGCCACTCTCGGTGGTCAGACAACCAAATCGGGGGTTCGCGACAACGTTACTCCACGGTGCCGGTGGACGTCGTCCATCTTCTACGTAGATGATGTACTCTTGGCCGTCGGCGGAAAATCCTCCGTAATCGTTTTCATATCGAAGCCCTTCGACATGTATAGAAGCGGGTGGCTCTGCCGCCGGGGCCAGCGTCGGCACCAGGTGGGGTAGAGAATAGTCCGGGTGGTCGCGTTGTTGAAGTTGCTGCGCGAGCGTTCCGAGGTTACCGTCCAGGACGGCCATCGCACAGGCCTCCAGCCGTGCTGCGTCGGTGGCGCTGATTTGGTCCATATTAATAACAAAGATGCCGCCGTGCCGGGACAGCCAGTCCTGTCCGTGACATCGGGTGATCATGTTCTGAATATGCCCACCGGCCCTGTTGCCGTAGGTAGACACTTCGTGGTTGAGGATGATCAGGTCTACATGTTGGCCGCGGGTTCGCCAGTAGTGATGTGCTCTCAGCAGCGTTTCCAACAGACCCAGTTCCCCGGCGTCGCGCAGCTTCAGGAGCAGTATCGGGTAGTCGCCGGATATACCGAAGGGCCACAGCGCCGGCTGCTCCACTCGAACATTGCCCCGGTGGAAGCGGGTGGAACGGAGCGTGCCGTCGGGATAGTTGAGCTCCGAGAGCAGACGTTGCACGTCGCCCACCATGGATGGGTCCATGCCGATGGCGGCAAGCTCTCGGCGATTCTCGGTCATAGCCTCCTGAAAGGCCCAGCGGCAGCTTGCATCGTTGCGGTAGCGCGCCATGGACTCGCGCACCCGTTCACTGGACACTGCCACTCCGGTTACGAAGTTTACCGTCTCGGTCGCATACGGCCGCAGGGTTATGGGCACTTGAACGCACAGGATGGGATCCAGCGTGTTGCCAAGCGTTCCGCTCAAGCGGACACCGGTCAGGGCCGCGGGACGTGATGCGTCGCCACCGCGGCCGAGAAACCGGCCACGATCCGTCTCATAGCCCTGGCGCCTGTCGGCGGCGCTTTCACTGAAGCCACGGTGCGCCAACACGACGGGCTGCTCTTCAGGGGATCGTTGCCGGCGGTGAAACTCGAGCATGTCGAGATCGGCATCATGACGCGCTTCCGTGAACAGCTTCTCGAATGCCGGGTGCATCTCGTCGGAGCGTGGATCCGCCATGACGATCTCCGCGTAGCTGGTCACCGTTATGCGGCGCGTGCGGTTTGACTCATTCTGAATCTCCAGTCGGCGAATATCGACGTCATCGCCGGCGGTAACGCAGATTTCCGTTCGTACGAACAAATCGTCCGTGCGCCGCGAAAATTCAGCTTTGTGGGGGAAGAAAACGGTGCGTTGCTCTTCGGCACCGTCACCATTCGGACCTGCAGTGACGGGCCATGAGCGGTGGCTTTCTTCGTCGTGCAGGTAGATCCAGTATCCCCAGTGGTCGCGCGTCGAGTCGGGCCTCCAACGGGTCAGTGACAACCCTGACCATTGGATATCTCCGGCACCGTAATTCGTGATGCGTGTCGCGAGACGTCCATTGGACAGCACATTGAGTTGTGGAACGACTGCTTCGCCAGCGGGGACCCAGGGTTGCAACGGCGGCGGCGGCAGGTGCGCGGGTTTCGGCGGTTGGCCCGGTCTGGATTGTATATCCTCCGTTGTTACGTTTAGCGGCACCCGTTCATTGAGCAGGAAGTCCGCGGAACGTATTATCGGGTCGGCGTGAAAACGTTCCACCAGGGTTGGGGAGTGCAGGTAGTTGCCCAGGGCGCACAGTATCATGCCCTGATGATGCGCCATGTAGGAACGCACGATCTGGAAGCGACGTCCGGCACGCATTCTCGCGGGAGTGAAGTCCAATGCTTCGTAAAAGCCGAAGCGGCCCACCGCGCCCAGGCCCTTCAGGTGGTGGATATTGTCCATGACGGCTTGTGGTTGAATGGAAATCGCCAGCAGCGATGCATACGGTGCGATAACCAGGTCTTCATCCAGGCCACGCTTCAACCCCAGCGCAGGGGTCCCGAACGCCTGGTACTGATACTTTAAATCGGGATCGAACCGGTAGTAGCCCGATTCGGAGATTCCCCACGGGACGCCGAGGTTTCTGGCGTAGGCGATCTGCTGTTGCACAGCTGCCGCACATCCCCGGCTGAGGAGCGTGTGGCGGTTGCTGTGCATGAGCAACGGCGGCATCAGATACTCGAACATGGTTCCTGTCCACGACAACAACACCATCGTGCCGTCCCGGCGCACGGTCGTGCGTGACATTTGCGACCAGTGGGATGCGGGCGCCACGCCCCTGGCGATGGCAATAAAACTCGCGAGCCGGGCTTCCGATGCGATCAGATCATAATGATGGGTATCCAGAAGGTTCTCACTGACGTTGTAGCCGATATGAAAGAGTCTTCGTCTTGCGTCGTACAAGAGTGAAAAGTCCATGCGCTCGAGTTCGCGAGTACAAGTGCTGGCCACCACGTGCAGGCCCTCTCGAATAGAAGTGCAAGCCGCGGCTCCGTTGTCCAGCGCCGCCTCGAAGGCTTGTGCCCACGCTTCGACCTGGGGTGGACGATCCCCTGTCCACTGCTCCTGCCAGACGCGAAGCGCAATTCGCATGCGCACCGTGATATCGCCTGTATCTGAAAGTCGAGTCGGTAATTGCGCGGCGTCGCGCAGCTCTTGCCAGGCGCGCGCCAGAGCGGAGGCCTCATGAGACGCTCCCATATCCGGTGGGGCAAGGAGGAGGTTCAACCAGGGGAAGCATGTCTCAGCTTCCAGGTGCATGGATTCCACGTGTTCGTTCAGTGCGTTGGACCACGTCTCGATTTCCTCCAGATCTGCAAGCGCCACGTCACCGCGGGCCTGGCGAAGGGTGTCGAGCAGTACGTTGTTCAGGTGCTTGCAGGCGTCACTTCTGAGTTGTGCTATGAGCGAGACGTGGCCCAGATTGGACCGGTCCCGCCGTTTGATCAGGGAACGCACGCGGCGGACGGCGTCAATACATTCAGGTGCTTCGAGCTTCACGTGCTCAAGCAAGTTTGACACCGCTTGCTCCAGAAGGCTGAGGACATCGCCGAGTCCTTGCCACTGTGCTTTGCGCAGGTACGGCTGCCATTCCATTTCCAGGCATGCCTGACGCAGCGTAATCAGGGCGCCGGCAAGATTGCCCGAATCCACCGTGGAAACATAGCGGGGCTCAAGCGGCTCCAGGGTCAAGGTGTCGACCCAATTGAGTATGTGACCACGATGGCGGGGCATGAGTCTGAGCGTATCCAGCGAGTAGCGCAGTCGGCGTACAAAGTTCGCGATGCCGATAAAGCCCAGATCCCGCGCCACCAGCGTTGCCAGAAACATCATTGCGATATTCGTCGGCGATGTTCGCTGTGCCGCTTCTCCCCGCGGTGACTCCTGAAAGTGATCCGGTGGCAGCCAGTGGCTGTTGGGCCCCACAAATGATTCGAAGAAGTGCCAGGTGCGGAATGCGAGCTCACGCAGTTCCGCCTGATCGCTGTTGATCAAGTGTTGGGGGCTCGACATCTTTTGGTGGTAGGCTCAGCCACCGGGCGAGCTCTGGAGCTGCGATCCAGAGAAGCAGCACAGGCGCACTGTAGAGTAGAGCTTCGGGTCTGGAGATGGCGATCAACGAGAGTGCTGCCATGGCCATGAGCATAGATATCCACATCTCGAGCCACACGGTCTTGCGCATTGAATCCACTCGTACGAGCGCGCTGGTCGCGGAGAACGTCACCCATTCGAGAAGCCGGCGGCGTGTGACGAACATCCGCGTGAGAGATCGTGCAATAGCGTCTACGGTTACCACCGCCAGATGACAAGTGAAGCTGAGGGACAACACCCAGCGCTGGACATCAATCCGGCTGAGGCTGCGTAGGGCCATCCATAGGCCACGCCGCTCCGAACGCCGGATCCCACTGAGGACGCTGGATGCAATGCCGACTAACAGATATGCGGCTGGTGCGAAAACACCGAGCAGCGTCCACACGATCAATGCCGATGGAGCCAGTAACCAGCTCGCGATCAGAAAGGTGAACAGCAACGGAAAAAAAAGACTACGCCGCAGATTCTCGAAGATCTTCCAGCGATCAATTAGTTGCAATGGGTTCCTTAGCAGGTGCCCGCCAGTCACTGGAATGAGTGGAGACAGCCATGGGATCAACTGCCAGTCTCCGCGTATCCATCGATGCATACGCCGGGCGTAGGCGATGTAATTGGGCGGAAAATGCTCGTATACGGAAATGTCGCTCGCCAATCCTGCCCTGCCGAGCACGCCTTCAAGGAGATCGTGGCTCAAAACCCGGCGAGACGGAATAGTGTGTGCCAGGCTGGATGTGAAGTTTGCGATATCGTAAATTCCCCTTGCCAACATAGATACCGGTTCCGAATAAATCCTGATAGGCATCGGATACGGCATGTGAGTAGGGATCAATGCCGATGTCGCCAGCAACGATACGGGTGAACGTCGAGCTCTCTTCGCTTGCAGGGATCAATCTCGACGCGTGGCTGCACGACGGTATATCCGGCGATTACGCGCTTCGTTAGCGGATCGAATTCGGCTTGGTTCAGCGGGTGCGCCATGATGCCAGCCAGTGCCTGTGCGGCTCCCTTCGGCAGCTTCGTATCGGCGTCCAGCGTGATAACGAAGCGGGTACCCTTCAGCTTATGCGTGCTGCCGAAATACCATTTAAATGACGTGCGGTCATCGCCCAGAATCCAGCGGTTGAACTCAATAATCTTTCCACGTTTACGCTCCCAGCCCATCCATATTTTCTCATCTTCGCTCCAGAGCCTTTCCCGGTGCAGCAGGTAAAATGTATCCCGGTTGGCACTGGTATAACGATGATTGAGAGCCATTATTCGCGCTTTGGCCAGCTCCAGGAGTGCCTGGTCCTGCGGCATTTCTTTTTCTGGCGCGTCCAGGAAGTCACTCAACAGAACAAATGACAGATTGGGATCCGGATTACTCAGGTACCGCACCTCGAGATCACTGATGAGCTGCTTTGTCACTTCGGCGTTGTCTAGCATGGCAGGTACTGCTACGACGGTTCTTGCCTCGTCCGCGATCCCTTTCGAGAAATCCATGCGTGGCAGGAGGTCTGGTGGGAAAATACGCATCACGAGCCATTGAACCAGCTCCATGCCGAGACTCCATGCCGGCACCAGGGCGAGAAAGGCGAGGACCAACCAGGTTGCCAGTGGCGGCTTATCACGTGCGAGTAACCACAGGGGCGTGAACATGAAGACCGATACGGCCAGGGCGATACAGGAAAGGTACCAGCCGGTGGCATGCTTTCGAATTAACCGGCGCATGCGCTCGGCACCCCGGGGACGGAACCCGAGAGCGCGCTCGATCTCGCTTCTGCCCCGGTCAATCAGGTAGTAGCCTATGTGTCTGCGACGCACATCCGTCGGCGCTGCGCGGTCTGCTGTGGTAAGCACTTTGCGGGCGGTGTCTATCTCGGTGTCGCCCGTCTGCCAGGCGAACGCCTCGATCACTTTGCGGTACCGGTCCCGCGTTCGGAAATCCATTTTCGCGTAGACGCCGGCCGGATCCATTGTCAGCTCGGTCTCCAGTCGACTGACGGAATCAAAGAAGGCATTCCAGTCAATGGCGGCGAGCAGGTGCAGTGAATGAATCGCGCGCGAGATAATTGTCTCCTCTGCCATATCGAAATGTACGCAACCCTGCAGCACGTCATCATTGGGGGAGAACTGCTCTGGCAGCAGTCTCGCCATGGATGATAAGCATGTGCTGAGGAGAATCAGACGCAGCATGATCGGTAGTGCCCAGATTTCCGCTACCGTAAGTGGCGCGTGTTCCTGGTATGTCGACAGGGCGCGGCGTAGCACTTGTTCGTCTATTTGCAGCTCGCTGGCAGCGATTAGCTCGCAGGCGAAAAGGAAGACCCGCGGCGTACCGTCGTGGGATGCGTCGCCTACATCCGGAAGGTGCTCGTAGAGATCGGCAACCAGGCACTCACGGCTGACCGCTGCGGCGGCGGTAAGCACATGATAATTGTCCAGGAACCACTCGTTCGCCAGGGAGTGGCGATCATCGGTATCGCCGCCGGCCTGCAGATGCCGATAAACATTGCGTAGACGTTTTGTTATGTCCGATGCAAGCGGTTTTTTAAAGATTGAATCGCTGCCCCACGAAATCCTGGCATGCCGTTTGCCCAGCCGGCGAAAAACGGTAGCCGGACGTGTGGTCCCCAAATGGCTGACTCGTCCAGGCATCGGATGTGGGCGCTCAGTTAGTGTGGAGTAACGCTGATTCGCTGCACTTGAGCGGTGCGCTGTCGTAACGCCGCTTTCGCATAGCCCGCGATATCTGCTCCCGATCAAGGTCTTGAACGATCAGCAGTGGAACGGGTGTATGGGAAGCCATGTGGGCAGAAGTGCGTGCAAGGGGGCACTGCTCACTTTTCGATGATCCATGCGCGGACATGGCGATAAAATCAATGTTCCTGCTGGCCACAATTTCGTAGATGAGCTCGATCGGACTTGAGTTGGGCGTGACAATGACCGAGACCTTGACGCCCTCGCTCTGCAAGCGTGCGGCGACCTGGTGAAAATAATCCTGGGCCACTGATGCCAGGATCGATGAGGCGGCATTGACGATTTCGCGGTCTGCGTGGGGTATCCCGGAGTAGTTATTGAAGCTTGCAGGCTCGATGGCGTGAGCCAGGATCAGCTCGGCGTGTTGTTGCCTGGCAATGCGTATGGCCATGGGCAGAGCCGCCTGAGAAGGCAGTGAGTCATCGAGCGGTACCAGTATCCGCCGAACACATGACTCCTGCTGCTCATGCTGGTAGACGGGCGTCGCTGGAACGATAATGAAAGAGCTGTGTGTACGGCCGATGATCTTCGCGGCAGTGCTACTGAGACTCCATTCGGCGAGCCCATGGGTACCATGACTCGCCAGTATGACAAGGTCGACGGGATGCTGTCGTATGAAGCTAAGAATCTGTTCCGCCGCACGGCCTTCCTCGATTTGAATGTCCACAGGAACACTCAGGCGACTGATACGTTCCTGCAACTGCCCCATATACTGGCGTGCTTCATGATGCTTCAATTCCCACATGAGAGCGTCGTGGGACTCCGAACAGGTGTCGCCGGATGACTCGACGACATGCATGAGCGTCAGGGATCCCCCGACCGCGCGGGCCAGCATAACCGCATAAGAAAAGACAGTTTCACACAGTTCTGATCGATCAAGGCACACCAGAATCCGGGACATCTCAGTCGAAGCTGGATGCGCGCCAGATGGGGTTTGTGGGCCGTCGTACTGGTGGGTGTTTTCCACGATTCTGTACTCCTGCTGGTTAAGAAAAGCCAGGATTCCAGGTATGAAGACAGGCTGACGCTAGCTTCTGATTTACCTGGAGACAGGCAATCACAACCGCAATATCTAAACCGATGCAGACACTAATAATTATAGCATAAAAACAGATTGACCGACCCTTAGGAAACCCACCATTCCACTCATTTTCTGCACTTGGCTGAAGCGCCTTCTATTTATCCGGGCTGCTGGAGTAGTCTTGCGTCCCTGGATTCTCACCGAGGCTGGCGGCGCTAATCAGGATCACTTCGATCTCCTCGATGATCTCCGCTTGACGCAGAACATTGCATTGTCGCACCAACTCTGCCGACTCGTCGTCGAGATGCTTCACCGCTCCTTCCAGGTGTGCCACGCGCCGATGGTTTTCAGCCATGAGCGAGGTGTACAGCATCTCGTGCTGGGCCACGAACAGATAGTGATCCGTAAGCTCGGCCAGAAACTCCCGCGGGGACTGATTCAGGACCGGCGGGTGTGGGAAGTGCGGCGTCTGGTGCAGGTAACGCTGGAAGGGTGGCAACAGTTGCTGCATGATGATACCGTCCTCACCGCCATGGTATAGCCCATACACAGTCAGCATGCGGTGTTGTTCTTGCAAGGACGACAATTCGCCGACCACTTGACTGAGCACGGATGTCACCTCTTCCACCACACTGGCGCCATCAATCTGTGCCGCTACACGCACGTCCCCTTCCAGCAGCGTATACAGCTTGCGTCCGATAGCGATCAGTACCGGGTTGACCGGGGGATGTTCCTGCAGGGCGGATTCAAGATACTTAAGCAAGGCATGGTTGAAGTCACCGCAAAAGCCGCGCTCGGTTCCAATCAAGACGTAGACCGGCATTGTCTCTTTCGCCCCGGGCATGGCTTCGGGATAGAAGCTGAGCAAATCCGTTGCAACGTCCTCAATGCCTTGGACCACGGCGTGTTGTGCATCAAGAAAACGAGCCAGCTTTCGGGTTTCCATGTAAGCCAGGGTTTTCATGGAATTCATGATGTCCCGAATCTCGGCCAGACTTTGGCGATGGCGCTCCAGGTTACGCCGGCGTGTCATGTTGACGCATCCCGGGTTGAGTGTGAGAGCCAACTGGCGACGGCCGCGCTCCATTCCTCTCGAGGGGTATCAAGGCTGAGTGCAGTGAGCCTGGCTGGCCCCTCGAGTGCTGCGAGTAAAGTGGAGATCGCTTCGGGATCCGTTCCTTCGAAAAGGCCATCGTTGAACGCCACCAGCCACGCCATTTGGAAATGCACCGGCAAAGGCGAAAGGCGGTCCTGTTTCAGAATCTCCCGCAACAGGCGGCCGCGTTGAATGGCTGCTTCCATGGAGGCCTCAAGCCGCGCACCGAAGCGGGTGAAAACTTCCAGCTCCAGGAACTGGAGATAGTCGAGCTTCATGCGGCCAGCCTCATCTTTGATACGGGGGTGTTGCGCCTGACCGCCTATACGCGAGACCGAACGCGCAATATCAATGGCGGGACGGAAACCGCCGACAAACAAACTGTGATCCAGGTAGAGCTGACCGTCGGTGATAGAGATCAGATTGGTGGGGATGTAGGCGGCGATTTCACCGAGTTTTGTTTCGACGATGGGCAGCGCCGTCATGCTGCCGCCACCATGGGCGGCGTTCAAGCAGGTGGCCCGTTCCAGCAACCGGGCATGAACGGAAAAGATGTCACCGGGGTAGGCTTCGCGTCCTGGCGGACGGCGCAGCAGCAGGGACAGCTCGCGGTAGGTTTTGGCGTGGGTGGAAAGGTCATCATAGATCACCAGGACATCCCGTCCTTGCTGCATCCAGAACTCGGCAACGGCGCAGCCGGCGAACGGTGCCAAATGCTGCAGGCCGGGCAGGCTGGCCGCCTCCGCCACCACCACGGTGGTGAAGTCCAGGGCGCCAAATTCACGCAGCGTATCGATAGTATTCACCACCGTGGAGCGTTTTTGGCCAATCAGAACATATACACAATAGACGTCCAGGCCGCGCTGATTTAACACGGTATCCAGCGCGACGGAACTGCGCCCCAGGCCCTCGTCGCCAATGATCAATTGGCGTTGTCCCTTGCCGATGGGAATCATGGTGTCGACGATCTTGATACCCGTGTGCAGGGGTTTATTTACGAAATCGCGCGCTACGATGGGTGGCGAGGACGATTCCAGTGCTTGCCAACGTGTATGGGCTGGCGGTGGTTTTCCGTCGAGCGGTATCCCCAGGGGATCGATGATGCGCCCGAGCAAGGCGTCGCCTACCGGCACGCTCAAGGAACGGCCGGTACGCCGGACGGTAGTGCCGGCAGTCAACGCTGCTGTGTCGTGCAGCAGTACGGCGCCGACCAGTTCCGCAGTCAAATCAAAAACCATCGCCCGGCTACCGTCTGTAAACGACAGGATGTCGTCAATGGCGGCTGAAGGTAAACCGGAAATCCAGGTGATGCCGTCGCCGACCGAAACTACACTGCCCTGTTCGTTGACACGAAGCCCCGGTTGGTAATGATCCAGCCATTTTGCCTGGCGTTCAAACAGGCTGTTTGCCATATCTGATTCGTTACTCATTATGGGCCAGTTCTGTGAATCCCTTTAGTTCATCCAGGATGTTTGCGCCCAATTCCCAGGCGCCGATGGTAATGCGCACACCAGCCAGTAGTGCGCTATCCTCCTCGAACCGCAGCGGTATGTTCGGGCCGGTAACTGTAGCCAGTGCCTGCTCGAGCCGCTGGCGCTGATCGTCTGGAAGCGGGAAGGCGCTGACCACCACGATGGCCTCGGGTGTCTTCCCGTAGCTGAAGCGCAAGGCCGCGATGTGTTCGGATGGTAGCCCTGTCAGCTCGGTGATCACCAATTCAACAAGGCGTGCCTCTGTGTCCGGTCCGGATGCCTGTTCCAGTAGGCGGGTTGCGAAGCGGGCGCCCTGTAAAAGCGCCGTTTCTTCAATCTTGCGCGTGGCATCGACCTGGCGCCGTGCTTCGGTTACGTGCGCCTTCTCCCGTTCCTTGTCCAGAGCGGTTTGTAATCCCGCCATTTTGCTTGCGCGTTCGGTCTCAAACTCCCGGACCAGCGCTTCGCGGGCCTGTTGGCGTTCCAGACCCCAGTCGGCAAGGCGACCTTCGTATTGCTCTCGTAATCTTTCAGCATCTGCTTGAAGCGCCTCGGCGTCAGCCAGGGTCCTTTCGATCCTGGCCCGCCTGCGGGCGATCACGTTCAGCACCGGCTTGTACAAAAAGCGCTTAAGGATCCATACCAAGACCAGAAAATTGATGATCTCGAGCACAAAGGTGGACCAGTTCAGTTCCAAGTTGGGGTGCTCCATGTTGTCAAAGAAGTCATCGTCGCCACTGGCCTATTGCAGAAGATATTCGAGCAGCGGGTTACGGAACAACACGATGAGTACAATGACCAGGACATAGATAGCCAGCGACTCGATCATGGCCAGGCCGATGAACAGAGTACGCATGATGGCACGCTCCGCTTCCGGTTGTCGCGATAGAGCGTCCAGGGCGTGGCTGACGGCCCGCCCCATGGCGATGGCGGGCAACATGACGCCGAGTGCGATACCGAGAATTGCGACGACTGTCGATGCCAGAGTGAATGTGGATAAGTCGGGCATTGGCTACTCCTTTTTTTGTTGCCGAAGTTGTTGTGATTGTATACCGCCGGCGACGTAAATGAGCGCCAGCATGCCAAAGATGTAGGCCTGTACCAGGGCCTCGACGATGTGAAGCATCAGGATCGGTACGGGCGCAAGGAAACCGGCGACCAGCAGGATCAACAGGGCTGCCATCTCCAGGCTCATCATGTTGCCAAACAGGCGGACTGCCAGTGCCACTGTACGTGTGATCTCGCTGATGAGATGAAATGGCAACAGGATGGGGCTTGGTGTCAGGTAATGGCGCAGGTACGCTTTCAGGCCCTGGATACGGATACCGAACCAGTGCGTCGACAGGAATACGATAATAGCCAGCGCAGTTGTGGCGGACAGGTCCCGCGTGGGGGCGTGTACGCCCGGGATCAGGCCGCTGAGATTGGCAACTACCAGAAAAACCCAAAGGCTGCCGATAAACGGCATGATCTGCCGTGCATGCTGGGGTGCAACTGCAGTGACCGCGTCCTCAATGCTGGATACGATACCTTCGACCGCCGTCTGCACAGGCCCGGGCTCGATGCGTAGCCGGTGTGACACCAGCCAGGCGAGCAGCCAGATAACAGCCATGATCACCCAGGTGGTCACCACTGTGTTGGTTATTACCACTGGCCCCAGTTCGACGATGGGCTCAATGAGTAAATTTCCTTCAGCCACCGGTTACTCCTTTATAAACAGGTAAACATTCAGCACACCTACGAACACCCCGGCCAGGATCAGGCTCACCGTCCAGCGGACGGAGTAACCCGTGACCAGGCTGTCCAGCCACTGTCCCAGGTAGGCTCCGCCAATCACAGGCAATACGAACAGCAATCCGAGGGTGCCGATGTAGACCGTCTGCCCGATCAGGGTAGGTCGCTCACGTTCAGCTTTTTTCATACGCCGTGCCTGGCGCTCTACCTGCTTTCTTAGGTCATTGAGCTGCGGCATGGTTGTCAACCCTGATCCTTGTGGCCCATTTCCCACAGGCGTTTGAACACTTCTTCTTCCATGTGATGCAGGCTTTTTTTCATGGCGTGTAGCTTTTCCTCTTCCACAAGCAATTGTTGCTGCAGGGCCTGGCTGACGCTCATATAGTCATTGTCCCGCAAATAATGGCGTGTGCTCAGCGTTAGCACGTTATCATGAAAATACAGAACTGCCCCGGGCAAGGCCAGGTACTGCCAGGCTTCCTCGCCGACACGAAACCGGGCCAATCCGAAGATGAGTGAGGCCATCATGCGTGCGTGTCCTGCGAGAATCCCGAAGCTGCCAGAGGCGTCCTCACCAACGAAGGATGTCACACCAGCTATGTTCTCTGATTGGGTCGCATCATGTAGCTGCAGCGTGAAGGACTTCACGGCATAGCCTCTGCCATAGTGCCGCGCATGTAACAGTAGTCTTCCGTAACTTCGTCATAATGCCCCGACAAAAAGGCCTCGCAGTCGGCAAGAGTACTTTCCAGCTGTACCGAAACGCCTTTGATTCCACTGTGAGCGGCCGTGGACCAAAATGGCTGGGTAAGATACCGTTGCAGCTTGCGCGCGCGCTTGATGGTTTTACGATCCCTGGCGGACAACTCCTCCAAACCCAGCATGGAAATAATATCCTCCAGCTCCTGATAGCGCGCCAGGTGTTCCCGCACGCCTTCCGCGATGTTGTAATGGCGTGACCCCAGGGTGTGGCGGTCCATAAGCCGGCTGCTTGATTGCAGTGGGTCTACCGCCGGATAGATGCCCTTGCCTGCCTGGGTACGGGAAAGGATCACGATGGTATCAAGATGGCTATGGATGGCGCTGACAGCAGGGTCAGTCATATCGTCCGCCGGCACGTAGACTGCCTGCACAGAGGTGATGGCACCCTGCCGGGTAGAAAGAATCCGATCCTGCATCTCTGCTACTTCGCTGTTGAGGGTGGGCTGGTAACCAACGGTGGCTGGCATGCGTCCGAGAAGACTGGAGACCTCGCTACCCGCTTGCACGAAACGGAAGATGTTGTCCATAACAAACAACACCTCTTTTTGCATGGTGTCACGCAGATACTCAGCATATGTGAGTGCCGAGAGTCCCACCCGGAAGCGTACCCCTGGCGACTCATCCATTTGACCAAACATCATGAGTGTCTGTGGCAGCACGCCGGCCTTGCGGATCTCGTGCCAAAGCTCGTGGCCTTCACGGATACGTTCACCTACCCCGGCGAATACCACTACTCCTTTTTGCAGGGTGGCGACCGCATGCATGAACTCCATGATCAGCACGGTCTTGCCAACACCGGCACCACCAAACAACCCGGTTTTACCTCCTTTGACGAAGGGGCATAACAGGTCAATGACTTTGATTCCTGTCTGTAACACCTCGCCAACACCTACCGCCTCCTGCAGCGGAAGCGGGCGGTTATGGATATTGCGGAATTCCTGGCTTAACAGGGCGCTGCCGTCGTCCAGTGGTTCGCCGAAGATATTTAGCAGGCGCCCCAGGCATTCGGGCGTCACTGGGATATGGAGAGGAGTTCCTGTGTCATAAATAGTCATGCCCCGGTGCAGGCCTGTGCTTCGGTGCAGGGTGATGGCGCGCAAGTGGCGCTCATCGAGGTGTTGATGGACCTCGAACAAGTAGGTCTCGTGATCGAGGTGGGCGCATAAGGCCTGTTGCAAAGCCGGCAGCGTATCGCAGGCAATGACCACTACGGGGCCATGAACTTCCGCAATTACACCAATCGGCGTCTGGCTTTTTTCTTCACTGGCCATCATTTCGAACCTATAAAATAGTATACGCTCAAACATCAATAACCATAAGTCGAATCGCCCCGGGTGTGGCCGAACGCGGCAAGGACGATCCCCGCCTGGCTTGCAAAGATGGACTACGGGGGGTTAACTTGTGAAGCGAATCCCTTCGATCGCATGGCACTGCTGTTGGAGGTGCCGGGTCTGGCGCAAATATTCGAAGGAATCGTATAATATTGTTATCAAACAATATTGGGATAATTTGTTCGTGCAATGGCCAACAGCTATTTTTAGGAGGAATACCCATGAGTATCCAGACTGAACTACAAACCACTATCGAAGATATGGTGCAAGAAGGTAAAGGTATTCTTGCAGCCGATGAAAGTCATCCTACCGTCGCAAAACGCTTCAAACCCATTAATGTGAAATCCACTGAAGAGAACCGCCGTATCTGGCGTAGCCTGCTACTCACCACTCCCGATCTGGGTAATTACATCAGTGGTGTCATTCTGTTCGAAGAAACGCTTACACAGAAAACCGACGATGGGACACTGTTGCCACAAATGGCGGAAAAGCAGGGCATCGTTCCTGGTATCAAAGTCGACAAGGGCAAGATTCCTTTGGTCAATGCATCGGGAGATATGATCACGCAGGGCTTGGATGGCCTGGCCGATCGTTTGAAGGTGTATAAAGAACAAGGGGCGCGTTTCGCCAAGTGGCGTGAGGTTTATCCCATTGATACACATAACCCGAAATCATTAGGTATTGAAGCCAATGCCGAGGTTCTGGCACGTTATGCTGCCATTTGTCAGTCAGTGGGGATTGTGCCCATTGTTGAACCGGAAGTTCTCATTGATGGAGACCACAGCATAGAACGTTGTTTCGAGGTGATTGAAAAGGTACAACATGCCGTCTACCACGCCTTACATCGGTACCGTGTCACCCTGGAACATACCATCCTTAAACCAAGCATGGTGACACCCGGTAAAGAACATGCCACTAAGGCCAGTCCCGAAGAAGTCGCGGAAAATACGGTAAAAGTGTTGCGACGCTCCGTTCCTGCCGCAGTTCCCAGTATCAATTTCCTTTCCGGCGGGCAATCCGATGAAGAAGCCACCGCCAATCTGAATGCAATGAACCTGATGTATACCAATCAGCCATGGGAACTTTCTTTTTCCTACGGACGTGCCTTGCAACAACCCCCTTTGCACACCTGGCAAGGCAAGGAAGAAAACTATAAAGCCGCTCAAGATGCACTACACAAACGGGCTCGTCTTAATGGTGCTGCACGTTATGGAAAGTACACCGTAGAGATGGAATTGGTATGACAACGTGAACCGTTCACCCTCGACGATATTCGTCCCCGCACCAAGGCCCAAATGAGCCATCAACCGGAATGGATTTGTGGACTGTTGGAAGCGGACGCATATCCCCATGCCGTTAGTGGGACTTCGACTCATTGAAACCCACATTTCGTGGGTGTTTTTAACCGGCGAGTACGCTTACAAAGTAAAAAAACCGGTCGACCTGGGCTTCGTTGATTTTTCCACACTGGAGCGACGCAAATTCTTCTGCGAAGAGGAACTGCGATTGAATCAACGCACCGCGGACCATCTCTACCTGGATGTCGTGCCGATTGGGTTTGTAAATGGCAAGCCAAAGGTCGGCCTGCAGCCGGCCGCGGATTATGCGGTTCGCATGCGACAGTTTCCCCGCTGACGCGAGGCTGGACCGCAGGCTTGAGGCAGGACGGGTTGAAGCTGAGGACATGCGAAAAACCGCATCACTGCTGGCTTCATTTCACAGCCAACTGCCACCAAGGACCGGGGTAGACCCGGACGAGGCTGCGGAACGTGCGAGCCAGCCGGCGTTGGACAATTTTCTCCACCTCGAAGGCAGTCACATCAGTAAAGAATCGCGCAGACAGATCGACGCCATCGAAGCGTGGACCCTGGAACAGGTAGAAATACTGATACCGGCATTCAAACAGCGCGAGGATGAAGGCTTTATCCGCGAATGCCACGGTGACCTGCACCTTGCCAACCTGTTCGAGCAGGACGGTCGCATTTACCCTTACGATTGCCTGGAATTCAATCCCGATCTTCGCTGGATAGACCAGGTAAGCGACATTGCTTTCCTGGTCATGGATCTGATGGCGCGGGACAGGACGGACCTGGCCTATACTTTCCTCAATACCTGGCTTGAGGAATCAGGTGATTATGACGGGCTGGTCGTGCTGCGCTTCTACCTTGTCTATCGTTGCATGGTCCGTCTCAAGGTGGCATCTATCCAGACTGAACAATTGCATGAGGACGTCCGGGGCGAGCACGCCTTAAAAACCCGGCAATATCTTGATCTCGCCCGCGCGCTGATGGACACACCGGATCATCCCAGCATGGTCCTAATGTACGGCTTTTCCGGTTCAGGCAAGACATACATTAGCGGCAAACTGGTCACCGCCATGCCGGCCATCCGCGTGCGCAGTGACCTGGAACGTAAACGTCTGCACGGACTTCCCCGGCATCAGCACTCAAAATCTGGGTATCGAATCAGGGCTATATTCCGGAGCAGCCACCGAACGAACCTATATGATACTCGCCCGGCATTGTGAAACTGGGCTCAGAACCGGTTTCAACATGATCGCAGATGCCGCCTTTCTGAACCGGGAATGGCGCAGTCGGTTTCTCGACCTGGCACTCAGGCTTGGAGCCCAGAGCCACCATCATGGAATGCAGCGCACCGCTCAAGACCCTGCAAGCGCGTATCCGGCAACGCGCGGCCGAAGGTCTGGATGAATCAGATGCTGATTTAGCAGTGCTTGAGTATCAGATGACTCACTTTGATCCCTCTTGATAATGAAGAACGTCTTCTTGCCGTACAAGACTTCAGGAACCTGTCTCTAATAGAGACTCACAGTACAATCTGTGCCCGTGATTAGGAGCAAAGCGAGGGCAGCCACTTCCTGGATTGAGACGAGTTACTCTGCCGAGTGGTGGTGGAGTTCCCGACTGAATTTGCCGACCTGCCGGAGCATGCGGTCATAATGAGAGCCACGCCAATAGATTTTCATGCAATCCTGGCACTGCCAGAATTCCCGGAATCGTTGGTAAATAACCGGGTCAATTTGCCCGCTAATGACGGCCTTGTCGACTTGGTGAATCCGGCCGTTGCAATCCATGCAGCGTGTAAAGGGTTGCAGTTGGCGAAACAGGTCCAGTTCAAGCAAGACTTCCTGTAATTGCTGTTGAGGATCAACGTGCCGCAGCCAGTACCCGTGTGTTACACGGCTCTGCTTCAGTACTCCTAAGTCCCGGGTCAGGATGATACGTTGCTGCTGCAGGGATAAATCAATTATCGTGACATCGTCCCAGTCCCGCTTATAGGCCGCGTCGAAGCCCAGCATTCGAAGATAGCGAGCGAGCTTTCCCAAGTGCACATCCAGGATGAAACGTGTGCGGCGCAAGGGCCTGGGACGCAGGTGAATGACCGGGCTGATATCCAGGCGCTCAAATACGGGATAGACGGCAACCCGCTCACCGCCCCGCAGCCGGTGGGAAAAATTCACCGATTGGCCGTCTACCAGGATCAGGTCAATGGCTGTATGGGGCACGCCCATGGCCTGGATCGTATCTTTTACAGACGGATGGCCGTAAAAAGGTGAGCGAAAGCTGGTCTTGTGTTGCTCCGCCGGCAGGAAATCATTCAATTCCTCGTAGAAGCGAAACTCGGCAAAGCGAATTTTTCGTTGATGATTGTCAGTTGGGGTCAGGCGCTTTCTCCTGTTTTCAGAGCATAGATACAACCTCTCCTGATCAACCATTTCTCTACTTCGACCGCGAATAAAACGGCCAGGGGCAGAGTGAAGCAGACGAATAATTCTTCCATGGTCAATGGTGTGGTGCGAAAGATGAAGTTGAAAAACGGATGGTAGATAACTAACAAATGAAGCCCTATCGTCAGTATCACGGTGCCAAGCAAGGGCAGGTTAGTCAGGAAACCGGCGCCGAAAAGTGATTCGCGCTCATAGCGAATCACGAGGACATGCGCCAGCTGGCAGAAGGTCAGAACGGTAAAGACCATTGTTTGCCAGTTTTGGGAGCCGCCATGCCAGGCCCATGCCTGCGCACTGAGTGAAAGTGCAGCGATAAGCAGTCCTATTACGGCTATGTGTTGCCACATGCCATGGACAAAAATACTCTCATCCGGTGGGCGGGGTGGTCGCTTCATAATGCCGCTTTCCTGTGGCTCTACGGAAAGGGCCAAGCCTGGCAAGCCATCGGTCACCAGGTTGATCCAGAGAATTTGAATAGGAATCAGGGGTAGAGGTAAACCCAGGAACGGGGCCAGAAAGAGGGTCCATATCTCACCGGAATTGCTTGTCATCGTATATTTGATGAATTTCCGAATGTTATCGAAGATTCGCCGGCCTTCACGCACGGCCCGTACAATGGTGGCAAAGTTGTCGTCGGTGAGTACCATATCGCTGGCCTCGCGCGCGACGTCCGTCCCTTTCTGGCCCATGGCAATACCGATATTGGCCTGCTTGAGTGCAGGCGCATCATTGACACCATCACCGGTCATCGCAACGTATTCGCCTTGTTTCTGTAAGGCAGTAACAATTCTGATTTTCTGCGTGGGTGATACCCGTGCATAAACATGAATATCCCTGACTTTGTGCAGAAAATCTTCCTCTGATAGCTGATCCAGCCCTTTTCCCGTAAGAACGCCGGTCTCAGTACTGATGCCCAATTGCCGGGCGATGGCCTGTGCTGTACCGGGATGATCGCCCGTGATCATGACAGGGGTTATGCCTGCGGACCGGCAATCTTGAATGGCCTGGGCGACCTCGGGCCTGGGTGGGTCAATCAAGCCAACCAGCCAAGCAAGGTCAGCTCGGATTCCACTGCGTCCACGCTTAAATCGGTAGGCAAGCTGGGAAACTTTCGCATGGCGATGGCCAGAACACGGTAACCCTGTTCAGCAAGATCACTTGACCGCTTGAGTAAGGCCTCTTTATTTAATTCGACCTCACCCCGGGAGGTGAGCTGATGCTTACACAAGGGAAGAACGGCCTCTGGAGCACCTTTACTGAATGCCACAACCCAATCGTCTACCTGGTTCAGGGTCGTCATGGTACGACGATCGGCATGGAAGGGTAACTCAGCAAGTTTCGGCAGGGATTTTTCAAGTTGAAATTTGTCACACTCTACATCCAACGCGCCGAGGTAGAGGGCGATTTCAGTGGGGTCGCCGGTAATCTGATGCTTAAAATCCCGATTGACATTGGTGCACAGGGCCAGAGCCCTGGTCAGCCATTGCCACAATTCATGATGATCGCCGGTTTCACTCAGGCTGTTTACTTCACGGCCGTCAGCGTAGATGACTCCCAGACGCATTTCATTGAGCGTCAGCGTGCCTGTTTTATCCGAACAGATATAGGTTACGGAACCCAGGGTCTCCACGGCAGAGAGCCTGCGCATCAAGGCATTGTGTCGCCCCATTTTCCTGGCACCCAAGGCCAGTGAAATGGCCACCACCGCGGGCAGTGCTTCCGGGATTGCAGCGACGGCAATGCTGACTGCCGTCAATATCATGAGGAATAATTCTTCACCACGCAGCAGCCCACTGGTAAAGATGATTGCGGAAATAATCAGTACGGCGATAGCAAGTCGTCTTCCAAAGCGGGCCAGTCTGTTCTGCAACGGGGTAAGTATGTCCTCTGACCCGCGCAGCAATGTGGCAATGTGCCCCAGCTCAGTCAAGGCACCGGTTGCAACGGTAATGCCCATGGCGTGGCCACGAGTAACCTGGGTACCCTTGTAGGCCATATTCAGCCGATCACCCAGGGGGATATCCGGGTCTTCGATCATTGAGATATGCTTGGTTACAGGCAAGGATTCGCCGGTTAATGCCGCTTCCTCCACTTCGAAATCAACCGTCTCAAAAAGGCGTAAATCGCCGGGGACAATATCACCCGCCTCCAAAAAAACAATATCACCGGGAACCAGTTGATCAGCGGGTATGTGCTGTATGTGACCGTTACGGCGAACGTTGGCTCCAGGAGAAGTCATCTTGCGCAAAGCATCCAGGGCCCGTTCAGCACGATATTCCTGTACTGATCCGAAGACAGCATTCAGCACTACGATTATCAAAATCACCACGGTGTCATGGAATTCACCCAGGGCGCCTGCAAGAACAGCCGCTATCAACAGCACGACAATCATGACATCGGCAAACTGATACAGAAATTTTTCCAGGAAGGTGGTTCTTGCCGCTTCTTCTATGGCGTTCTCACCATATTGAGCGGCACGGAGGGAGGCTTCTTCCTGGCTAAGTCCATGCTCGGGAGTGACTTTGAGGCCGGCGGCTACTTCTGCTTCAGAGCGGGTATGAAAAGCTTGATTCGAGCTCATGTGTTTTCAGCTCGATCAAATCTCCGGCGACCGCCCCATGCCGCCCTTCTCCGGCTCGGGTATATCGGTCATGGTGGCCTCGGTCAGTAACAGCACGCTGGCGATCGAAACGGCGTTCTCAAGAGCGATGCGCACCACCTTGGTCGGGTCGATAATCCCAGCCTCGACGAGGTCCACGTACTCGTTTCTGGCTCCGTCGAAGCCGGTGTTTCCCTTGCCCTCCAGCGCCTCCTTGCGGCTCTTCATTTCCGCTTCGGACGGTGCCCCGACCCGGATCACCGCAACACCGCCAGACAGCTTGGCCAGCCGCTCCTCGAGTTTCTCGCGGTCGTAGTCGGAAGTCGCCTCGGCGCCTTGAACGACCTTCTCACGCGCCGCAGAACCAAACAGGACTTTCTTGTGCGTCATCTCAATACCTCCTCTGAAAACAGAGTGAGTTACGCTATATCCCTGAATATTTTTCTATTTTATACCCAATTAAACTGAAAAACATTGATATATATAGAGTATAGGAAACTAAAAGCCTTTTTCCTTGAAATCCATGTGTATTGTTGGAACACGGTTCTGAAATAGGTCATTTGCCGGATGACGATATACCGATACCCTGTACTTGAACAGAGTAATTGCATTATTCCCATTGCCGGAAATAGCACGCATACCCGATGGATGTCTGAACAGGACACTAACGCGCGAGCTTGAAAGTGGATACCGCACTTTTTAAACGAATATCTAAAACAGCCTGGAAGATCGAACCGTCGGGCAGGATTGCCATTAACGGTACTGATGGTTGCCCTTTTGCTCTGGTTGGTGCCGGTGTTCTGGCCTTTGTTTTTGATTTAAATCACCCCACTTTTAATCACCCTGGCGTTCTAGCGTGCAGCAATGAACATCAGGCCTTTCCATCTCCAATCTGGCGTCTGTAGCTGAGTCCAGAATTTGCCCTCTCACCGGATTGGGCCGAAACGCCGTGCAGCCCTTCAGGCCGTGTTGCCAGGCGGACAGATACAGATCCTGGAAGTCATCGAATGAGTAGTCTTTCGGTACATTGATTGTTTTCGAGATCGCACTGTCAACATAGGGCTGCAACGCTGCCTGCATCTGCAGATGAGCAGCCGGGCGTAAAGCACGGGCATGAACAAATTGATCCGGCAGATTCCGTGACCCGTCAGCCTGTTTCCGCCAGAGTCTGAAGGCATAATCCTCCAGCTCGAAGTTGTCGTATACACCTTCTGTGTTTAGCAGCTTCCGGCTGAACCGTAAATCAAACACAGGCTCTACACCACTGGAAATATTGCCGGCCAGCAAGCTGATAGTCCCGGTTGGCGCAATGGCTGTCAGGTGGCTGTTGCGTATACCGTGCTGCGCAATCCCGTCGAGGATTTCCTGGGGAAGCGACTGCAAAAATCCACTCCCCAGGTAGGCCTCCCGGTCGAAGAAGGGGAATGGAGCTTTTTCCTCAGCCAGGTGAATCGAAGCACTGTAAGCCATGTGGCAGGTTGCTTTCATAATGCGTCCTGCCTCAATGCGGGCCTCCTCTGTTCCGTAGTGTAATCCCAGCATGATCAGGGCATCAGCGAGTCCGGTAATTCCCAGTCCGATGCGACGACTTCCCGTGGCCTGTAGCTGTTGCGCCTGTAACGGAAACTGTGAGCAATCGATGACGTTGTCCAGCAGTCGTGTTGCAATGACGACAGTTTCGCGAATGGCATCGACGTCCATGCAGGCCGAAGGTGTGAAAGGGTCACGTACGAACTGCGTGAGATTGACCGAGCCAAGGTTGCATGCCCCATAGGGCGGCAAGGGCACTTCGCCGCAGGGGTTGGTGGTCGTGATGAACTCGCGGTAGGCGAGGTTATTGAGCCGGTTGATACGATCCACGAAAAGGACACCCGGTTCGGCGGTGTCATAACACGTCTGCATGATGTTTTGCCAAAGATGACGGGCAGGTAAGCGGGCCATTACACGGCATGGGACGGCGTGATCAAAGCCCGGCCATCGCCGCATCACGGTTTCAGTGCCGATGTTTTCATCAAGGGAAACTTCGGGGAATACCAGTGGCCAGATCTCATCAGACTCCACCGCCTGCATGAAGGCATCGCTAACCTGTACGGAAAGGTTGAAATGCTGCAACTGCCCAGCCCTGTGCTTGGCACCGATAAATGACTCGATGTCCGGGTGATCGCAGCGCAGGCTGGCCATCATGGCGCCGCGACGAGCGCCGGTTGAAAAAATAGTGGCGCACATGGTATCCCAGATGCGCAGGAAGGAAACCGGGCCCGAGGCAATCCGGCCACTGGAGCGTGCCGCGCTGCCGTTCGGGCGCAGCGTGGAGAAATCGTATCCCACGCCCCCACCGGCCCGCATGGTCAGTGCGCCTTCCTTCAGGCTGTCGAAGATGCTTTCCATATCATCTTCTATCAGGCCCATCACGAAACAGTTGAACAAAGTGACCCGCCGTCCGGTTCCAGCGCCTGCCAGGATGCGACCGGCAGGAAGGAAACGGAACCCACGGAGAATGGAGTAAAAACGATCCTCCCAGGCCTGTTGTTGCGAAGATTCTACAGATGCAACAGCACACGCAACCCTTCGCCAGGTCGCCTCAATGTCGCGATCCAGCGGCTCACCTTCCTTGACCCAGCGGTATTTAGTTTCCCAGGTATTACGCGCGATGGGTGTTGTCAACCTGGGGTCAGTCCATGACAAAGGTAACTTTCAAATCAACCCGGTATCTGACGACCCGACCATCTTCAACGTTAACCTTTTGTTCCTTGACCCATGCGCCCTTGATGTTGTGCACGGATTCGGAAGCCTTGGCAATACCGTTGTGAATTGCGGCTTCGAAGCTGACGTCTGATTCAGCGCTAATTTCAATAACTTTTGCAACTTTCATGGCTAGCTCTCCAGTAACACGACCTGATCGCCAACCGGACTACTGGCCCGGCTTGGGCGGTCGTCGCTAATTAAATTCTGCTATCCCACTGTCTGACCAGGCAAATGGGACAACGAAGTTGTTTCATGAGTAATCGAAGTGATTCAGGTTTCAGCAGTTTTTCCGATGTACCGAGCACCAGCATATCCGCGCGCGCTGCGCGTGTAGCGGCGATCAGGTTCTGAACCTCTGACCCCGGTGATAACAGGATGCGGGCAGGAGCGGCCGGCAATAAATCGCTGATCAGGTGATCCAGCGTTGCCGGGTCATCAACGGCGACGACAATTCGCTGTTTTGGTCGACTGATATGTGCAGGTGGTGCAATTGGTGACGCTGCAAATATCCGCAGTGGCTCGAAAACCGTGATGTCCGCTGAGTGGGCCGTTTCCAGAAGTAAACTGATGGTAGATCCCCGTACTTTATGAAACGTATGGGATACACCCATGCGTTGGGCGAGGCCGGCAATCGCCCTGCGGGCTGTGCGCGTTTGTAGCGCAATGGTGCGCTCGAACCGGGCACTTTGGATTTCACGTACGCTCAGGGTGAGCCGGCATAGTTCTTTGCTAAACGGCAGGGCAACCGCACGTTGCAATTCATCATCTTCAATGAACACCCCCTGCAAATTAATTTCCGCATCTTTGCCCAGTAACGGCTGAAGAAAATTCAGCAGTTGTTGACCTGAACCGCTCGTTCCGAGAACCACGGCAACCCGTCGCGTGACTGTATCAGGAAGTTTTACCGGCATTGGCACCTTCCTCCTGTCCTGCGCTGCCGAACGCATGCAGCTTTTCTGCAAAATCGAGTAGGCGTGCGCGTATTTCATGATTCACACTACCCTCTGGAAACTCGCCGTTTTCGCGACGTTCACCGGCAGGTTTTCCGGTCAGAAGCTCCAGGCAGCGATCGACATGGTCAACCGGATAAACATGAAACTGCCCGGCTTCGACCGCTTCGATGACATTGCGTCGCAACATCAGGTGCTTCACATTGGCAAGTGGTATCAAAACACCCTGATCCCCACTCAGTCCGCGTTGACTGCAGATGTCAAAGAAGCCTTCTATTTTCTCGTTCACGCCACCGATCGCCTGGATCCTTCCGTGTTGATCTATCGACCCCGTAATCGCGAGGGACTGTTTGATCGGAGTCTCCGCCAATGCCGATGCCAGGACACAGAGTTCGGCGGCGGAGGCGCTGTCTCCGTCGACCCCGCCATAGGATTGTTCGAAGACCAGGCTGGCAGACAGGGACAGGGGTTTTTCTGTAACGTAATGCGATCTCAGGAACCCGGCCAGGATAAGGACACCCTTGGAGTGTACCGGGCCGCCCAATTCCACTTCACGTTCGATATCGATGAGCTTGCCCGAACCGAGGGCTACCGTTGCCGTAATACGCTGCGGGCGGGCAAATGCAAATCCGCCTAACTGCAAAACGGCCAAACCGTTAACCTGGCCGATCCGGGCACCGGTGGTCTCGACCACCATTGTGTCGCGAAGTATCTCTTCCTGCATCCGGTCCCGGTAGCGGCTTGCGCGGTGGATACGGCTGTCGATCGCCTGTTGTACGTCTTCAGCGCCAATCAATTCCCTGTCATTCTGACCCGCCCGGTAATGTGCTTCACGCATGATGTCCGTGGTCTGCCGTATATCGGCTGAGAGTCGCTCACTGTCGCCTGCATGGCGTGCGCTTTCTTCCATCAAGCGGGCAACTCCGGCGCGATCCAGATGTTTGAGGTTTTCCTGACGCACGACCGAAGCCAGCACACGCGCCAGGTGTTCAATATTCTGTTCATTGCGCCCGATCTGGTCTTCGAAATCCGCCGCTATCTTGAAAAGCTCTGAAAATTCGGGATCGTAACGATCCAGCAAATAGTAATAGATGCGCTCACCAATCAGGATGACCTTAAGATCCAGCGGAATCGGCTGCGGCTCCAACGAGACCGTGCTGACAAGGCCTATGTCATCGCCCAGTGAGCGTACTTGCAGTTCGCGGGATTTGATTGCACGTTTAAGCCCCTCCCAGGCGAGTGGGTATGAGAGCACTTTTGCTGCATCAAGAACCAGGTATCCGCCGTTGGCCCGGTGTAACGCGCCAGCCCGGATATGACTGAAGTTGGTAACCAGCGTGCCGAACTCTGCCTCGTGTTCGATCTTGCCGATCAGTTCAGCAAAACTGGGCTTGTCTTCGAACACCACCGGTGCACCCTCGCATTCACTCCGGTCCACCAGTATGTTGATCGCATAGCGCCGCATTGCGGCAGATTCTTTTGAGCGCAGTATTTCCTTCATCTGGGCTGGTAGCCCGGGGCCGTCAGAAGGTTTCAGGAAGAGCCCGACGTTGTCAACGATATCGGCCTGCATTCGCTCCAGGTGTTCTACCACCACCGGAATACCCCGGTATTTTTGCTTGAGTTCGTCCACCAGGCCAGTTACGGCGAGACCTGCAACATCATGCTCTAGTTGACGAAACTTTTGCCGCATTTTACGTGCGCGTTTGGGCGCAGAGCGCATCATGCTCTGTAATTGACCGGTCAGCTCATCAATGTCCGCGTGAATTTTACGTTGCTGTTTTTTCGGGAGTTTCTCGAAGTCCTCCGACTTGATCACCTCATCGCCGCGCATCGGGATAAAGGCGACACCTGTAGGTGTCTGAATGACACCGGTGCCACGCTTGTGGGCATCTTGCTCAATGGCCTCAAATGCCTTTTCCTGCTGTTCCTTAAACTCCTCCGTGATGGCTTCATGCTGCAGTTGAAAATCCTCGCTCTCGAAGGCAGCAGGGATTGCCGTCTGGGCGTCCTGGATAGCGTTTTCTATATCGACGCGCAGTCCTTTGCTGACCCCTGGAGGCAGTCTCAGCGCCCCGGGTTGCCGCGGGTCATCGAAGTTATAGACATAACACCAGTCTGAGGGGATATCCCTGCATCGGGCTTTCTTTTCAAGAAACTGACGTACAAAGGTATGGCGACCGGCGCCTGATGGCCCGAGCACAAACACATTGTGACCATAAACGTTGATTTCTGTTGCGAAGTGAATGGCTTCGACCGCTCGATCCTGGCCGGGAATCTCGCTGAAGTCCGCAAGACTCGCAGTGGATTCAAATGTTAGTTGCCCAGGGTCGCAACGATGATACAGTGCTCGCGCCGGCAATGATTTTCCCGGTTCATAACTCATCTCTATACAGTCCTCTTCAGTTAAATAAGCCGCAAATAACACCAAGAGTCCAAGGTTTATCATCGCATGGGCAGACGCCCGTTTATATCAATATTGGTAGGAATTCTTATCTAAATTCCAAATAAATCAGCTTTACTTGATCCAGATCATTTACTTTTTATTCGCAGGGAGGAACGTATCTATTAACAGAGGCGAACAAAAACTGCTTCAGCCGTCTTGTATGGCAGGTCCTGGGGGATTAGATATTACGATCCGAAAGGAGATTTGATCATGACATCAAAGAACAAAATTAAGGCGAAAGAGAAGGTTCAGGTAAAGGCAAAACCCGAAAGTAAAGTAGAAGACACCGAAGTAATGAAAACGGAGTCTCTTTTACCCAATCTGCGCAATGAGATAGAGGACACAATCACACGAGCCCTTGAGGGTTGGCCGCACTTCGGCTCAGCATGGCGCTGGCCGGAATTCGAATCACTGGGAAAAATTGACTTGCCGAAGTGGCACGCGACTGCCAGGAATCTTCCCAAGGTTGATTTCTCTGAAGTTGACGATGGTTATGAGTTAACTGCAGAGCTGCCCGGCATGGGTGAAGATGATGTGGAATGCACCTTATCAGGGAACATGTTGACCGTGAAGGGTGAAAAGCAGGAAGAAAAGGAAGAAGAGAAGAAGGGCTTCTACCTCAAGGAACGGCACTACGGTTCCTTCATGCGCAATTTCACACTTCCGGAAGATGTAGATACCGACAAACTGGAAGCCGAGGTATCAGATGGTGTACTGCGTGTATTCATGCCGAAATGTGAGAAAAAGCAGAAGTCGCGAAAGATTAAGGTGAAAAAATCCTGACATCCTCCAGGGGATGGCTATGGATTTGCCAATAAAAAACCGCAAAGCCGCTGGCCAGGCTTTGGCAGAAGCGTTGATGGAATACAAGCAACGCGATGATGTTGTCGTGCTGGGCTTACCGCGGGGCGGTGTGCCTGTGGCAGTAGAAGTTGCCGAAGCCCTGGGTGCCGAACTGGACTTGATGCTGGTGAGGAAACTCGGAACGCCAGGGCAGAAAGAACTGGCCATGGGGGCGATCGCGAGTGGTGGCAGCAGGGTCATGAATGAAGACGTGGTGCGCAACCTCAACATCAGCGAAGACGAAATCAGGCAGGTGGAGGCGGCAGAGCGCAAGGAGTTGCAACGCCGCGAGCAGGCCTACCGGGGAGAGCGCCCCTTCCTGGTGTTGGCGAACCGTTGCGTGATCCTCGTGGATGACGGTCTGGCAACGGGCGCCACCATGCGCGCAGCCGTTGATGCAGTGCGCCAGAACAACCCGGCACATCTTGTTGTTGCCGTACCTGTGGCGCCGGCAGACACATTGGAAATGCTACGTGAGCAGGTCGACAACCTGGTCTGTCTCGCTGTGCCGGAGTATTTCAGAGGGATCGGGCTTTGGTATGTTGATTTTTCCCAGGTCAGTGACGATGAAGTGCGTTATATCCTGGGAAGGGCGTGGCATGAATAGCGTAGAGTACATGGCTGAAGTAGTTGTACAGGCTGGTGAAGTACCACTGGATGGCAATCTTGTTGTACCCGGTTTAGCGAAGGGGCTGGTTTCTGGAACAATTTGATGAGTGAAGACCCGCTGAAACTTTTTGCCCTCAACCGCAGCCATGATTTTGGGCAGCAGGTTGCGGCCTCCATGGGAATCTCGCTCAGCAAGCATGAAGAGCGCGATTTTGAGGACGGTGAGCACAAGGCCAGACCGTTGGAGAGCGTCCGCAACTCGGACACTTTCGTAATTCATTCCCTGCATGGCGATGAAGATCAGTCGGTCAACGACAAGCTGATACGCCTGTTGTTCTTCCTGGGGGCGCTAAGAGACGCGGGTGCCAACCGCCTTACTGCCGTGATCCCGTACCTGTGCTATGCCCGCAAGGACAGGAGGACCAAGTCCAGGGATCCGCTCAGCACTCGTTATGTCGCGTGCTTGCTGGAATCTGCTGGTGTCGACCGTGTGGTGACCCTGGATGTGCACAACCTGTCCGCCTATCAGAATGCTTTCCGCTGTCGTACTGAACACCTGGAAGCCAAAAATCTGTTCGTTGAGCATTTCATGTCACTTGTAGGGCAAGACGAAGTTATTGTGGTGTCGCCGGACACAGGGGGCATCAAGCGTGCCGAGCAGTTCAGGGAAGCATTACAGGGAAAACTCGATCGTCCGGTAGCAAGTGCCTTCATGGAAAAGAAACGTAGCGCCGGTGTGGTCAGTGGTGAGGCAGTCGTGGGTGATGTGCAGGACCATGTCGCTATCATTATTGATGATCTGATCGCCAGTGGCGGCACCATTGCACGTACCGTAAAGGCCTGTCACCAACGGGGTGCGAGCAGAATATTTGCGGCGGCATCACACGGACCGTTCGCTGCTGCCGCCGATGGAAACCTGGCTCAGCCTGAGTTGGAGCGACTGGTGATAACGGACACCATCCCACCGTTCCGGTTGAACTCGGAAGTCACGCACGCGAAACTCAAAGTCCTGAGCGTTGCTCCTCTGTTTGGAGAGGCGATTGAACGCATACATTCGGGTGGTTCCATCGTTGACCTGTTAGCCGTGTAATTCTTCTGCGTAGCGCGCAGACAGGTGAAGGTAGGCCATGGTGCGCTGTACCCATTTGTCGCTATCCCCATAATCACAACCCCCGAGATGCCTGATGGACAGCTTTGCCCGCATCTGGGCCCGGTATGCTTTGTAAAAATACACCAGCAGTTGCGGCGGATCGTCTCCACTGCACTGCCGGTAGGTTTCGAACAGTATAGGGCCGATAAACGGCGCGCCGGCAAAATCGCATTCCATCGCCAGGAAGGCCAGTTCATCCGCCGTATCCAGCAAGCGGAACCTGCGGTTGAATTCCAGGCAGTCGATGAATACAGGCGGGTCGGTCAGACAGACATGCTCGGGGCGCAAGTCACCATGAGCCTCGACGATGCACTGCGCCTTGACCCGGGTTTCGAAGATACCTCGCTCGCGTGACAGATAGCGCTGCAGGGCTTTGCTTATCAAGCTGATCTGCTTGTGAGGCAGGGAATACTCCGGTTCAGACAAGGCCCTGTCATTGGCCTGAATGTCCTGCTCGAACTGCCGTATGTATTCATCTGTGGTCAGGTTTACCACCTTGGCCTGTCGGTAGAAATCAGCCAGGACCCGCGCAACCCGGCGCACCTGGGATTCTTCAACCTGACGCCTGGCGATGGCGTCATCGAGCATGCATTCCCGGGGCAAGCGGCGCATCTTGACCAGCCAGTCCACGGGTTCAGCCTCACCTCCCAGCTCAAGTTGTCCCGAATCACCTGCTGTCAGTGGTATTACATCAAGATAGATTTCTCTGGCCAGGCGGCGGTTCAGCCGCAGTTCTTTCAGGCAATTCAGGCGGCGTTGTTCCAGGGTGCTGAAGTCGAGGAAATCCAACCGCACGGGCTTTTTCAGCTTGAAGACAAAACGATCGGTCAGGAAAACCCAGGACATGTGGGTTTGAATGATTTCGACACGGGCGGGATGATCCGCATAGCTCGAGGGTCGACCAAGAAAGGCGACTTTGGTTGAAACTTCGATGTCGGCAGTTCCCCAGCCCAGGCTCAAGGACTGATCCTCCCGCAGCTCTACGCTGGAACCGAATCGCTTGCTCTCCCGCTCCATGGTTGCGGCCAGCCAGCTTGATTCCTTGCGGGATGCCCTCTTCAGCTGGAAGCGCCGGATGCGCATCGGGATCATTTCCAGTCCTGTCAGTTCACCGCTGTGAGTGTTGAGACTGACGAAGTACATCAGTGACAGTTCACCACGGTACTCATCGTGTCCGCTGATGCCTTCGTAATCGTTAACAAAGTCGCCACAGCCATAAATAATCGGTTTGCTCCGGTAAACTTCAATTCCCCTGGGGTGGTGTGATGAGTGTCCGTGGATTACGTCGATGGCGGCTTTGTCGATTAATTGGTGGGCGAATTCACGTTGCTCATCAGGGAGCTCGTAACCCCAGTTGCTGCCCCAGTGAATCGACAGTACGACGATATCGCCCGGCTGTTTTATCGCCAGTACCTGGTCTGCAGTGCTCTGGATTGCCGCGCTTGAGAAGTCAGTGATGAAGTTGACGCCGGCCCTGTCGTGCGTAGCAGCCCATGAAGAGGGGACTCCGCTGGATCCCGATGCCAGGGAGAATACGATGACACGGCCTTTTTCACCCAGATCGAATATCGCCGGCGTGCTGGCCTGTTCGAGGTTGCGCCCCGCGCCCGGTGCCTGCAGACCGGCCTTGCGGAGGGTGTCGAGCGTTTCTTCCAGCCCGGAATAGCCCCAGTCCAGCACGTGGTTGTTGGCCAGCACACAGCAATCAATGCCAGCCGTGCTGATCATGGGCGTGTTGTCCGGGTGCATCCTGTAATTAATACCCTTGCGCGGCCAGAAATCATCGCTGGTGGTTACGCTGGTCTCGAGATTGATGATGCGCAGGTCGGGGGCCATGCGGTCCAGTTCTCCCAAGGCGTCACCCCAGATATAGCTAAAGTCGACTGGCCTGGGAATGGGTCCGTTGACAGCTTCAGCGATCTTCACATAGCTAAGCGCGCTTTTCATATAGTGCTCAAAGATTAGTGGGTCGCACGGGTGTGGCAATACCTGGTCTATTCCTCGACCCGTCATCACGTCACCGCACAGGAACAGGGTGACGGAATTGTCAGCTCCCAGCGGTGATTCAGCAGCGGATTTCATACCCGCCATGGTATGCCTAAAACCCGGGCTAGCCAATGCCAGCAGCCACTTGCCTGTTGATTGAATTAAGTCGCGGCGGTACATACTAAAAGTATAGCGCGGGGGGTGTTCTCCTGTTACTGAACTGGTCCAGCTGGATGCGGTCTATAATTAAGCTAGGCAGGCATTTGTATGTGTGCCTTAAATGGAGCTGAAGAAAATGATCGGTTCCCAACTCACGGACAAACCTGGAGACAATCTGCTCTCCCGGCTTGTCGTGCTCAGACGCTGGTTTCATCAACATCCCGAACTGGCTTTTGAAGAGGCCGAAACAGCCCAGAGAATCATAGCCGAGCTTGAAAGTCTCAAAATTGCGTGTGACTACGCAGGTGTCGGTCATGCGGTTATTGGCCGGATTCCGGGTCGCGACCCCAAAAAAATGGCGATTGGCTTGCGGGCGGAGATGGACGCATTGTCCGGCGCAGAGTCCACCGGGGCATCGTACGCCTCGACTAATCCAGGGAAAATGCATGCCTGCGGCCACGATGTGCACATGGCCATGCTGATCGGTGCGGCTGACATGTTGGTCAGGGATCCGCCGCCCGGGCCGGTAAACCTGATTTTTCAGCCTGCGGAAGAGAGTGGCGGCGGAGCGAGAACAGCGATCACAGACGGTGCATTGAAAAATGTGGCTGCAATATTCGCCGGACACGTAACACACGAGTATACGACTGGACAGATCATGGTGCGCGATGGTTCAGTCACCTCACAGTCCGACCGTTTTTTGATTCGCATTCGCGGCAAGGGCGGGCATGGTGCACGGCCACACGAGGCGATCGACGCGGTCATTATCAGCGGATTTCTGATCACCGCGCTACAGACACTGGTATCACGCGAAACCAACCCGCTCTATTCGGCCGTCGTCACCATCGGCCAGGTTCGCGCTGGTTCGGCCGCTAACGTGATCGCCGAGGAAGCGGAACTCAAAGGGACCATACGCACATTCAGAGCGGAGGTCAGACACAACATTCATCATGGTATGGAACGCATGATTAGCGCTGTGGCTGAGCTGCATAATGCCGAGATTGAAATCAGCATTACCGAGGGTTATCCGCCGGTGATCAATAAGCCTATGGCGACTGCCGTGGCTCGCGGGGCAGCCAGGGAAATTGTCGGCAATGATCATGTCGTCGCAGCCGAGTTTTCAAGCATGGGGTCCGAGGACTTTTCCTACTACCTTGATCACGTTCGCGGTGCTTTTGTGCGTTTTGGTGCGCGACCCCCTGACTGGGAGCCGATTCCGTTACACAGCCCTGCATTTGATATCGATGAGAAAGTACTCGCCGTCGGTGCGCGTTTCTATGATCGTGTCGCACGCCTGGCGCATGAACAGATCGAGGTCCTATCCAATGGAGTTTAACAACTGTGCTGAGCCAACCGTGGGCGTCGAATGGGAACTGCAACTGGTCGATGCACAGACCTTAGATTTGTTTGACGGCATATTGCCGTTGATGGAGTTCTTTCCTGACACTGATTATGTCAAACCTGAGTACATCCAGTCCTGTGTTGAATTGACCAGCTGTGTCTCAAAGACAAGCGACGAAGCCATCGCACATATCAGTCACTCACTGGCACAGATTCTGCAACGCTGCCGTGAACTTGAAATGCGTGTTTGCGGTGCCGGCACACATCCTTTCTGCCGGCGACTTGCATTGATAACGCCGACACCGCGTTACATGCGGCTCGAAAAAAACGCCGGCTACCTGGCGCAGAGACAAATAACATTCGGTACGCACGTGCATGTTGGCATGCGCTCCGGTGACGAAGCGATTCGCGCTATGTCGCATTTGATCCCGGCGTTACCTGTATTTATCGCCCTGTCCGCCAACTCACCATTCTGGCGGGGACACCAGACCGGGCACGCCGCCTATCGACATCGCATTCTTGCGGCTGCATCCCAATATGGTTTTCCGGTCGCGTTCCGCGACTGGGCGGGTTTTAACAGCTTCTACAGTGCCGCACTGAAGGCGGGAATGATCAGGGACTTCAAGGACATCCACTGGGATATTCGCCCGCATCCCGGTTTCGGCACCATCGAGATCCGTACCATGGATGCGGTATCCGACCTGCAGACCCTGCACGCGCTGGTTGCATTCGCCCGCGTGATGGCGGTGTGTATGGCGCGGGCGGAACCAGAAGAAGTGAGCCGGGTGCTGCCGCTTGGACTTCCAGCGTGGATTGAAAAGGAAAACTGTTATCGTGCCGGTCATTGCGGTCTCAGCGCTGAATTCATTTACAACGAAAAAGGTGAGCACCGACCGTTGCGCGGGTTGATTAAAGACCTGGTCAATTTCTGCAAACCAGCTGCCCACGACATAGGTGAGAATAAGAACCTCGAGCTTGCACGACAAGTTCTGATAGAAGATCCCGGTTACTCACGCCAGCTGAAGATCTATGCTGAAAGCTACTCAACGCGTGCTGTTGCGGAGGATTTGAAGAACCAGTTACTGATTGAAGAACAGCAATTAATTTCCGCCGCATGAGGGTGAAACGACCCATTCAAATCAGTTTATGACGTTTGCCGACCTCGACCGCTTCGATCCGTTTATGCACTTGCAGTTTGTACATCAGGTGCTGAATGTGTGTGCGTACCGTTCTGATGCTGATAGACAAGGTCGTGGCGATGTCCTGGGTGCTGGTTTTATCTGCTAATAGTGCCAGGACTTCAATTTCTCGATGTGACAAAGCGCCAAGGCTATTGCTGACCGGAGTCTGAATCGGAATTTGATGAATGTTGGGTTCCTGGGGTTGGTTTTCGGGGCAGCAAATATGCATCAACATCCCATTGTCAGACTGGTCGAAAACAGTCAGACAGCTGACATGGAATGGAATGAACTGGTCGGATGCTGATTTACAGGTGAACTGAAAACTGTTCACTGGCTCACGCCGAAATGCCATTGCCCTGATAGGGCAATGGCTGCAGCAGTAGCGGTTACCGTAGTGGTCTTTTCCGTTTAATAATTTCCAGCACTTTTGTCCCAGCGCTTCGGAGGCTGGATAACCTAACGACTCTTCTGCGGCGGTGTTCCATAAAACAATTTCGCCGCGTTTATCAACCGCAAATGCCGTGTCCCCGGTAATATAATTATCAGTCTGAATATCCACGCACCCCTCCCAAGTATGCGCTTCATGACAATCAGCAGTCCTTTGTTTTATGTCATAAACGTTTTGAATAAATCTCTAAAATATTACATCAAATTAAATCTATACCCTTTACATATGAAAGGTCTTGATCTAGGTCAATAAGAAAGTTGATCTAGAGCATTCTTGTTTGCGAGCTATGAGTATAAAATGCGGACATGAATTTTAACCACCGCATCCCACCGGGTACGCAAAGGGTATTTATCGGTATTCCCATCGATAAATATTCTCAAACGCTCATCAACGGCTTACTACAACCCATTAAGGATTCACGACAGGATATTCGCTGGGTACCTGAAAACAACCGGCATCTGACACTCGCCTTTTTAGGCGACAGGCCGATTTCGGAGGTTGATAATTTAATCCGGTTATTTGATGAAAGCTATCAGCAGGGAACACGTTTTCAGTACAGGCTATCAACACTGGAGCGTTTTCCGGAACCCACAGGCCGAATCATCGCGCTTACCAACGAGCCTACCGAACCACTGGATAAGCTTTTTCAAATCACCTTAAAACTTTTACAAAGAAACGAAATTGAATTTAGTCGAAAAAAGTTTCGACCACACCTCACCCTGGGAAGAATCAGAAGGCCCAAACACGTTAAAAAGACATTTGATCAGCAAATAAATATCAACCTGAACATCACTAAAATAACCCTCTATCAAAGCAGACTTACAGATTCGGGTAGCATTTACTCTGCGTTAAAAGAGACATTGTTAATTTAGTTTTGATGCCCTTAAGGTAGTAAAATGCTATGAAATTTCCGGGAGTGAATTCATGAATTTTGTCAGGCTGTTACCCGTTATTCTCAGCATCCTGTTATTGGCTGCCCACTTTTTCCGTGCCGGCGATAATCTCTATACGTTGATCAGTTTGCTTTTGTTGCCGTTGTTGGTGGTCAAAAAGTCCTGGGTGCCCTGGTTGCTACAAGTGGCCCTGGTACTTGGGGCGGTTGAATGGCTGCGTACCCTTATGTTTGTTGCACAGATGCGGATCGAGTTCGGCATGCCCTGGGCGCGCATGGCTATTATCCTGGGTGCAGTGGCAATGTTTACGGCTTTTTCCAGCCTGGTGTTCAGGGGGAAAGCGCTGCGCAAGAGATATTCAGGCGGGAAAGTGACAGAATAAGCGTACCGTTTATATGTATAACTTACTGATTACATTTTTCCTGGTGGCCATCCTGGTCTCGTTCCTGTGTTCCTTGCTGGAAGCGGTGTTGCTGAGCATCACGCCATCGTATGCGCAGCTTAAATTTAAAGAGGGTGGACGGATCGGGCGGCAGCTTGAATCCTTCAAATCCAATATAGACCGTCCATTGGCCGCCATCCTGACGCTCAATACCATTGCCCACACGGTGGGTGCAATTGGAGTGGGTGACCAATCTGCCAAAATATGGGCAGATACCAACCCGATGATCACCGGTGTGGTGGTGCCTGTGATCATGGTCCTGGGTATATTGATCCTGTCTGAAATCATTCCAAAAACGCTGGGTGCCAACCACTGGAGAAAGCTGGTGCCTTTTACTGTCAGCACTCTCAGAATCATTATTTTTCTGCTCTACCCGCTGGTCTGGCTCAGTCAGATCATCACGCGAACTTTAAAAAAGGACAAATCGCAGAGTGTTTTCTCGCGCTCGGAGTTTCTTGCCATGGCGGAAATCGGAGTCACCGAAGGTGTGTTTGAGAAACAGGATTCGGAAATCATCGGCAATTTGCTGCGACTGGAAACGGTGCGTGCCGAAGACATCATGACGCCCCGGACAGTGGTGAGACTGGCCTCTGAGGACCAGACGATCAAGGAATTCTACAAAAAGGCCGGTGAACTTCCGTTCTCACGGATACCCATTTTTGAAGGTAAAGAGAAGGAACACATTTCCGGTTATTTCCTGAAATCCGAGTTGATGGAAAACCTGGTGCAAGGCCGGGGTGATGAACCTCTCGTTTCCATCAAACGTCAGATTACCGTGGTGCCTGAGTCATTGTCGATCTCGGACCTGTTTAACCGCTTCCTTGAAAAGCGTGAGCATATCGCGCTGGTGGTCGATGAATTTGGCGGCATGGCTGGAATTGTCACCATGGAGGATGTGTTGGAAACGCTGCTGGGAATGGAAATTGTCGATGAATCGGACGCCACGACTGACATGCAGGTGCTGGCACGAAGAAACTGGGAGGCACGTGCCCGGCGCATCGGTTTAATCACCGACACACCGGAGACTTCTGAAAATACACAGCAGTTGTTAGAGGAAAAGTGATCGTTTTCCGGTAGAATTGTGCTTATAGATTTCCGTAATGTTAACTGAAGGAGAATGTAACAATGTTGACAAGAAAACCAATTATCGCTGCCACAATCGTCTTGCTGATGTTGACCGCGGGCAATGTCCAGGCCAAGGGCAGTGCCTCAAGAGGTGCCGACCTGACTTTTGACTGTATCGAATGCCATGGGATGGACGGCAGAGGTGATTTTGAAACACCCGGCATTGCCGGTATGAATGAAAGCCATCTTCTCAAACAGCTCAGGAGTTTCTTTAACGGCAAGAGAGAATCTCTGGATGGCATGATGCACCTGTATACAGAAGACAAGAGTGACCAGGATTTGCAGGATCTGGCGGCTTACTGGGCATCCCGGCCAAAATAAAAAGCATTAGCTCTGTTGATAAAAAGCGCTGCCCTTTCGGAGCAGCGCTTTTTTTGTCTGGAAACCGGATCAAAAATTGTTTGATCCAGCCTGCTTTTCACTAGCCGCAATATTTCATGAGCACATCTGATTTGGCCAGATTAGCCGCTGATTTCAGATTGGTTACCACATATCGTGGGTTACTACCCTTGCCGGTATTTTCGATCTCGGCAATAACCCGGCGTGTGTGTTTCCTGACGTTCTGTACAAAATAAGTATACATGATATTTATAGCTCTATCATGCTGATATCTATAGATAATACACAACTCAACACGTCCACTGGTATACAAAAAATATACTTCGGGGCAGAAAAAGCAACACCCCAAAAGTCGTCTATCTGCAATTTGAAACCTCTAATGAATTGAAAACAAAAGATATGTGTTGTGGTTTCCGTATTCTCTTCGGGTTTGGCACGTATGTTGCATATAAAAATAGTGAAACAAGCGATGCGAGTTGGGCATATGAATGATAAAGCCAACATCTTTTTTGGATCTCAAGGTTTTTGAATGTCTGTGCAAATTTATCCAGCGCTAACAAAAAAGACCATAACGGGCACATGTAGTAAATAGTGACGTAAGGAGTTTATTCATGTACAGGATAGGACCTTTCAGAACCCCTGTTTTGATGTTCGTATTAATTTTGATGGTGTTGGCGTGGGTGCCTGCATCCCAGGCGTCGACTGAGCATAAACCCCAAACGACTTCAGTCGAAAAAAGCGATCTGAACGAAGATCTCATCGTTGATAAGGCTGATCTCATAATATTCAGTTCAAAGTATGTGCAACTGGACTGGGCGGTGTTTGATTGGTGTGGGTTTCACGACGCGACCCTGGCTGGGCTGGGTTTTGCCGGTTCACTGAAAAAAAGTGAAACAATCAAGGATAAACCCCCTGCTTATTACGACAAGCACTTCAAGTTACTGCTCGCTTATATGAATGAGCACTTTTCCTGTGATGTTGAGCCCATACCGGATGCGTTGCTACTAGAGCATTACCCGCGCCTGCTTTTGCGGATGGCCATGTCCACCAACGGCAGCGGTGATATATACATCACGGATCCCCTGCTTGGTTCGATGTTTATCTACGATACCGGCCTGTTGCCAAAAGCCGAATTAAAAGGCCTGAGCAGGCCCTTGGGCGTCGCGATTGACTGGAAGGGGAACATACTGATCGGAAATGACGGCCGGGATAATATCGAAGCCTACGACCTTTCCACCGGCGATATGGTGGCGACCTTTGGTCAGGGGCGGGTCATCATGCCCAATTCCATTACCATCGGTCCCGAAGGCAATATATTTGTCACTGACAGCCGCAGTCACCGGGTCTGGGTATTCAATGCCGATTATGAGTTTGTAGGGAGTATCGGCGCACCGGGAATGGCTGACAATGAGCTTTTCTTTCCCGTGGACACCGAGGTCATCGAGCAATACGTGGACGCAGGCCAATAAAGGAAGTGTTCGTCGCCGACCAGGGTAACGAACGTATCCAGATTTTTGACATCGAGGGCAAGCTGCTACGCCACATCTACCCCGGAGAATGCGGCATGGGGAACTGTTTGCCGCCACGCCTGGCCAATTTGCAGGCCTGGATGTTGATTTCTTGGCAGGCTGCACGCCCTTGATAATTTTGAGGCCGTGGTGTCGATATTGGACCGCTGACCGGTGATTACCTGGGTGAGTACGGACAATTCGGTGAAGGCCCCGGTTTCTGCGGGTGCCTTTGGACTCGTGATCATCGGATACAGGCCAGTCGATTGTTACCAGCGGTGATGGTGCCAGGATTGAGGTTTATCTACCTCGGTGAGTATTTTATAAACCCCCAAGGGAGCAGAACAAAAGCCGGACGCATGAACCGGTCATTTACATGGCTCATTGGGACCACCTCAGCACCACACTACACAAAGAATTACAGAAAGGTGATTTCAAATTTAACGGGCGCACAAGACAGTGCCAGTGGCACGGGCGGTCTACTTGAAATCGCCCAGTTTCTCGCTGCGTCCCAGCGCCGTTTGTATGGCCGGATCCAGACGTCTTTCGCCCCACATTCCACCACATTGCAACCTCCTCGTTGTTTGTGTTCTTTGCCTGCCACGCTTAAGAACAGTCGAAATTTATGTATACCCTCGTCAAATTGACGTAGTTCATGATGTAGATCAAGTGTAGGCCGCGGCACATTTGTTATGTTTTTAGGCAAATGCCCAAAAAACTACCCAAACATATTGTTCGCCTGCTTATATTGTTAGTCTTTTTTCTGCTCGCTGCCTTCGCCGCTAAAACCTGGTTGACCGATCCCTCTTTTTATAAATACGGCCATTACCGGGCAGACGCCATACCTGAGCTTGCAGCAGGAGAGCCGGTCTACAAAGGTGCGGCATTTTGCCTGGGATGTCACGACGAGAGGGAGGCAGACTGGTCAAATGGTGTTCATGTTGTCGTTCAATATGAAGTGTGTCATGGCACTTACCTTGGATGCCCCGAAAACGGAAAGGCAATGATACCGGTTGATACGGTCAGGCTTTGCACAACCTGTCACGAGGCGATGCCTGCACGGCCGGCACAGCAACCGCAGATCGTGTTGGCAGAGCACCCATTCCCTGGTGAGGAAAACGAAAAGTGTCAGACCTGCCATGACCCGCACTCACCGACAGTTGAGGAGTTGCTTGCAGAAGCAGACACCCAGGCAGACACCAAAGTAGAGCTTCCCTCAAATCTAACCGCTGCAATATCAAAATGTTTGAAGTGTCACGGTAAACAAGGTCAGGGCCGCAGGAAGAATCCACCACTCGCCGGCATGGATTCCGCTGTTTTTATCGAACAGATGAAAAAGTTCAGGTCCGGCGCCGGTGACAGCAAAAAAATGACTAAATACGCCAAACCATTAAATGACGAGGAAATCGTGGAACTTGCTCGCTACTACGAGAGTTTGCCGGCAAAACCCGCTGATAAACTCCCGGAGTAGAACAGACTGGCAGGGGCAGTGTAGAGAAGGAGAGAGACAGTGAAGAACAACAAGAAAAAAACGGAAAGACGTGAGTTCTTGTGCGCCACTGGAAAGGCTCTAGCCGGTCTGGGTGTGATTGCCGCTGGAGGCAATTTGCTCGCCCAGGGTGCGAAAGAAGAAACAGCAGCCCAGGCAGCTGAGGCCTCAGCTTCGTTTCCTACAGCAGATTACGACTGGACAAAGCACCGCTGGGCATACGGCATTGACGTCACCAAGTGTATCGGTTGCCTGCGTTGCGTTGAGGCCTGCAAAGCAGAGAATGACGTGATCGGAGGCGCAAACCACTTCCGTACATGGGTTGAGCGTTATGTTTACCTGGAAGGAGAGGATCACGCGCTCGTTGACAGTCATTCTGATCCACTAAATATCGCCGCATCGGGTTCCGAATCCGAGTATCGTTTTGACAACCGCTATAAAGATGAGAAGGTCACCAAGGCCTTTTTTGTGCCCAAGATGTGCAATCACTGTGCTCATCCTGCCTGTGTCCAGGTCTGTCCGGTCGGGGCGACCTTCAGGGCAGAGGATGGCACCGTTCTTATTGACCATGACTATTGCATCGGTTGCCGGTACTGTATCCAGGCCTGCCCCTATGGCGCACGGTTTTTCATTGAGGAAGAGGGTGTTTCCGACAAGTGCACATGGTGTTATCACCGTATTACCAAGGGCTTGAATCCGGCCTGCGTCGATGTCTGCCCGACCGGTACCCGTGTTTTCGGGGACCTGAATGATCCATCCAGCCCGGTCAGTGAATTTATTAAAAACAACCCGGTGCAAGTGCTAAAACCGGAGAGTGGCAACGCTCCCATGTGCTTCTATATCGGTCTCGACAAGGATGTATCATGACTGAAATAGCCCCTTTCACAGGTTATGTTTACCCCAACGAGACGATTATTCCATGGGGCGTGTTGATCGTTATCTATCCTTACCTGACCGGCCTGGTGGCCGGCGCGTTCACGGTCTCCAGTTTTTACCACGTGTTCGGAATGCAGCAATTCAAACCGGTTGCCCGGCTCGCCTTGCTGACGTCATTAAGCGTGATGCTTTTTGTGCCTGCCCCCCTGCTGCTTCACCTGGGGCATGCGGAACGATCCTATCTATCCATGATCACACCTCACTTGACATCAGCATTTGCAATGTTCGGTTTTTTCGCTGCTTTCTATACGGTATTGCTGTTGCTTGAGTGCTGGTTTGTTTTTCGGGCAGACAACGTAAAACGTGCTCAAAATTCGACTGGCCTGGCGCGTACCTTTTACCGTGCGGTCACACTCTGGTCCGATGATATATCACCCAGGGCCCGTGCTATTGACGCCAAGTGGTTGCTGACTCTGGCCAGCGTTGGTATTCCCTCCGCCCATGGGCTGCACGGTTATATCGGCTTTGTCTATGGTTCACCGACAGCCCGTCCGTGGTGGGAGTCCGACCTGATGCCCATCATCTTCCTGTTCTCAGCCATCGTCTCGGGTATAGCCCTGCTGATGGTGCTGTACGTGGTGGCATCAAAATTACGTCATGTCCGCATTGATCATGCCTGTCTGAAAGGTTTGACCGTTGCACTGTGGGGATTCCTGATGTTCACAGTTATCCTGGAGGGATTGGAATTCGCGAACCTCGTATACAAGGGTAAAGAAGGCGTTGACATGATCATGGAGTATGTACAGGGACCATTGTTCTTCCGGTACTTTGTGCTGCAATTCGGTTTCGGAGCCTTGTTACCAGTCGCACTGATGGGCCTCATGGTCGCGTTCAATACCCGCGGCAGGGCTTTTGTGATCGGTGCAATGACCAGTGCCTCGCTGGTTCTGATGAATGTGTTGTTGATGCGCTGGAATGTCGTTATTGGTGGTCAGGAAATATCCAAAACAGGTAAGGGATTGCTGACCTATCCCATGACTTTGTTTGGGCACGAGAGTTTCGTGTCTGCGTCCATTTTTGTAATAGCACCTTTTGTTTTGCTGTGGGTGCTGATACGTTTGTTCCCACCATGGGTCGACCGGTCCGGCAGCAGGTGACGCAGCGTAAAGATCGAGGAGATATTGTCATGAGAACACCCAGGCTACTAACTGTTTCAGCCATTCTATTGCTGCTGTCCCGAGCGGCTTTAGCCGAGGAAGTAACATTGCCGGCGCCCGTGCTTGAATGGTCATTCTATATATTGCTCATATTCGCAGCTTGTGTTGCCATTGGCATCTCCATTTTCATGAAAGGGAAAGGCGGGCCAGGTGAAACACTGAGCAGCCTGCTTGACGAACAAAACCCGGTGATTCACTCGGTTAGCCCCGAGGTTTCCGTTACAGAGTGTGTACGCCGGATGAATGAACTCAGGATTGGTGCAATGCTGGTGATGGAGGATGATCAATTGCTTGGAATCTTCACGGAACGAGACGCCATCACCCGGGTATTGGGAGCAGGGCTCGACCCCGTGGTTACAAATGTATCGGCGGTCATGACCAAAAATCCAGTTTGTGTATCAACCTCAACTACCCTGGAAGAAGCAATGAGCATCGTTACGAATCAACGCATCCGGCACCTTCCGGTGGTTGAAGATGACAAAGTGCTGGGAATGGTGTCCAGCGGTGATCTTACACATCGACTAGTAGAAGATTAGTACGTTGGCGCTCCTCACCTGCCGATGGGGTGGGATTGGACCAACAAAATTAAGCAACTATTTAATCGATATCAATTGCGCTGTATGGCATTACTGGTAATAATTGCCGGATTCGTTAATTCAAGAGCGATAATAAATGAAAAGAGCTATACACCTATCATCGACGGTTGTCGCAATCCTGCTTGGATTGGCATCAACCCTGGCGCAGGGCGACTCCCATACCCAACCAATTCAGGAAGAAGAACGGGCTACCCTTTTGCCGTCAACAAAAATGATCAATCTGGGCCGTGACGTTGCTGAGACCACCTGTGCGAGCTGCCATGGTATGGATGGAATCAGTGATAGCGAGGGCGAACCCCACCTGGCGGGACAGCGAGCTGTCTATCTCTATCGTACTCTGCAGGCTTACCAATCGGGTGTACGTTACGATGAGACCAGGAAACACAGCAGCTTCCTGACAGAGCAGGCATTGCTTTCTGTTTCTGCTTACTATTCAAGCCTGGCACCGGTACAAATCGTTGCAAGCACCGATGCAGCCGAAGCTACTGAACAGGTTGCCGTATCAGCAGAGGATCCTTTCCTAAGTATCAGGGAATCCATGAGGAAGTGTATCAAATGCCATGATGAATCAGGTAACAGTTCACGTTCAGGATTAGCCAACCTGACCGCGCAGCACCCTGAATATTTCGTGACATCCATGCTGGCCTATGTTGACGGCAGCCGTAACCACAAACTGATGAAGAAACTTGTTAGCAAACTGGATGAGGTAACCATCAGGAAAATGGGCGTTTTCTACGGTGTGCAGGAACCGTTGCAGTCGGAAACCCAGGGTGAAGGTGAGGCCATTGTCGGGCGCCGTTTATCAGAAGATTGCAAGAGTTGCCACGGTGGTGACGGTAATGCGAAAAAAGCTAAAATGCCGACCCTGGCAGGTCAGGATGCAAAATACTTTATCAAGGCGATGAAACACTATAAAGATGGCAAGCGCCAACATAAAAAAATGTTTGAGGCCGTCGAACAGCTCAGCGAGCAGGACATTATTAACCTGGCAACATTTTATGCAGCGCAGGAGCCGGTCAAAAGAAATGTACGCGCTCCGTTGAAAAGCACGGAGTGGATTAGACGTTGTGAGCGCTGTCATGGCATTGGCGGCAACAGCACCGACCCTCGCTTCCCGATGCTGGCCGGTCAGGACGAAGTATATTTAAAGAACATACTGCATGCTAACGCTTCAATGGAGCGAAACAAAACCACAATGCACAAAATGACCGATCTCCTGAGCACGATGGATATTGAACGCATAGCGTTACACTTTGCATCGCAGCAGCCTAAAGCCGTAATCTACATAAAGTTACCACGCGAAGAAGAGCCTGAAACAAAGTTCTGGCGCTGGTGACCAATACAAGCAAACAGATTTTAGTGGAACCATTTTTCGGGTCCACATTTCAAGAGGAGAAGTAAAAATGTTGACCAAGAGAATAATATTCGCCCTTATGTTCATTTTGATGCTGGCTGCCGGCGGTGTCCAGGCCGGTGGCGACGCTGCCAAGGGTGCAGAACTTGCCGTAGATTGTGCTGATTGCCACGGTGACGATGGTCTGGGTGATGAAGACATACCAGCAATTGCCGGTATGGATGCAGCAGAACAGCTCAAAGAACTGATGGATTTCAAATCGGGCGCACGTGAAGACGAAGATGGCGATATGACTGACTCTGTTGAGGATCTCAGCGAGCAGGATATGGCTGACATCGCAGCTTACTTTGCCACGCTTCCGGGCAAATAAGACCGTAATCTAACGTCATACCGGACCGTAACATAACGTCATACCGGACTTGATCCGGTATCCATTTTCAGGTTTGGGAAAGAAAATGGACCCCGGGTCAAGCCCGGGGTGACAGATGCCTGAAAGTCCGGGGTGACAAGATTAGGAGCCACAAATCTTGGGTAAGCCACCATGGTTGGCTGACAAGCGAACAAACGGCCGGGCCATATGCCCGACCGCAGGGATTAAATAATATGAGTGACCAGTCCGTTCAACGCCTCCACCGCCTTTACCGGCATTTTCAGGAGTTGCCCCTCAGCATGCGCGTCCTGTTCACAGGAACCCTGCTGGCAATTGGTATGGGTTATATGTTCGCCCTGATCTATGTCTATTCCTCCGATGCCGGTCGGGACGGTAATCCTGCGTTGACAGTGGAAGATATCGTAATTTCCTACAGTGGCTCAGCGGAAGGGACAAAGCTGGAATCAGCTCTGCGGGGGCCCATGTCGGCAATGCTTTCTGAGAATGATCACTCGGATATTCTGAACTGGATTAACAATGGGGCCGGCAAGGACGAACACGAAACACAGATTCAACCCATCATCGAGGAAAATTGCCTTGACTGCCATGACGGCAGTAACCCTCACCTGTCAAATCTTGATGGATTTGACAATATCAAGACCGTTGTAGTAGTAGATACGGGCACGGATCTTCACACGCTGGTACGGGTATCTCACATCCATCTGTTCGGTGTGACGTTTATCTTCTTTATCATGGGGTTTATTTTCAGCCACGCCTATTTGCGGCCCGTTTGGTTTAAGAGTCTTATAATTTTTATGCCATTCATTTGTATCGCTGCCGATGTAAGTTCATGGTACTTCACCAAGCTTTACGCCGGTTTTGCCTGGGTTGTGCTGATAGCAGGTGGTTTGATGGGCTTAAGTTTCGCCATCATGTGGATTACTTCGATGTATCAGATGTGGTTTTATACGCCTCCCGAATTCGTTGACGAAACTGACATACTGGCGCAGGATTAACACGACTGAGTCAAGGCGTCCCTACCGTCACCCCAGACTACCAAACACCAGTCATCCCGGGTCAAGCTCGGGATGACATGGTTTACGTTTATACACCATATATTTATATTATACTTACAATATAACTACAATGTAGTGTATGAAAGATATCACCTTCGAGTGGAATGAACCCAAGAACAGATCAAATATTCAGAAACACGGAATATCTACGTGACTATTATGCGAGACGAATACGATTTTTCAGATGCAAAGCCTAATCCCTATGCAAAGGCCTTAAAAAGCCAGGTAACAATCAGGCTTGATAAATCCACTATTGAATACTTCAAAAAGCTATCGGAAGAAGTGGGCATACCTTACCAAAGTCTCATAAATCTCTATCTAAGGGACTGTGCAGTTTCAGAGAAAAAACTCGAGTTGAAGTGGGCGTCATAAAATGACTTTCATCTGGAGCCGCGCCCCCGCGGCGATTTCCTCAAACCACGAAACAAAAAAACAGCGGCGAAACACTTAAGTGTTTGCCTGGATGTATGAGTCTTTCAGGCCATTTTCCACAAGTGATGATAATCTTCAATGGCTTCGAGTTCCTTTCCTTCACTCGCCTGTGCCCTGTACAGATCCCACCGAACTTGCAGATTGAGCCAAAAGTCGGCAGACACCCCAAAAAACTTTGCCAGACGTAGTGCAGTACTGGGAGTAATGCCGCGCTTCTGATTGACCAGTTCATTCACACGCTGATAAGGAACATGAATAGCAGTTGCCAGGTCGCGTTGACTAATATGCATGGGCCCAAGGAACTCTTCCCTGAGCATCTCACCGGGGTGGGTAGGTTTCCTGTGTGTGGGAATACGAATCATGTTGTGCCTCTAGTGATAATCGGTTACTTCCACATAACTGGGGCCTGTTTTGCCCCACATAAAACAAATTCGATATTGCTCATTTATACGAATGCTGTATTCAGGTATTGTTAACGCCACCCCAAACCCGCAGTTATTTGCCGCATATTAAAATAACCCGTTTTTTTTCACACTTATAAAGTTAGATGTGAAAACTCCGATTAAAGAATGTATTATGAACAGTAACACCATGTGCTAACAGATTTACTTCATTGCATCCCAGTTATCTTCAATGGGTGATGTCACATCATGTATCGCAGCAGTTTTTACCAATTTCTCGATTTGCTCACTATTTTGAAGTTCCGTTGCTATCCGCAAAAGTTCGTTTCTGACAAATTTGTGTAGATGATTCCGAATCAATGACTGGTATCCGATTCCGTGATACTTGGCGATCAATTTAAGCTTTTTAATCAAATCGTTTTGCAGACGGATTGAGATCATCTTCAAATCTAACGCGCCATCAACCTCTGCCGCTTCAGCAGCATCTGTCACTTTAATAAAGGCTTCATCAAGCCCGTACTCGCCATTTTCCCAGGCATCAGTTGGTGCTTTGATATCTTTTGCTTTAGTCATCTTCAATTCCTTATCCATGCTGATTAGTCAGGCATATTTCCTGTAAATCCGATTTATAAAACATTGACGAATTTCATTGGTAACTACAGGTGGTGTTTTGCCTGCAAGCTTTTCCTTAACCCCTTTTGAAATAGAGAAACCCATCTACTTGTTAACTGACCCCGTTTGTTGATTGTATATACATGAGCAATATTTATCAATTGGACACATTGCGAAAATATCTACACCCACAGTAAAGGGGATTTTGTTTAAATGAATCGGCAATCTTCGCCAGGGTTTGTAGGCAATCCACTACAAAAAAGGTACTGTCATCCCCGCGAAGGCAATATCATCCCGGTCAGGACGGTATTTTTATACATTCTTATTCTGCGGCAAATAACTGCGGGTTTAGAGTGGCGTTAACAGGTATGGCAACCGAAGAGATGAAGAAAAATTCAAAGCATTAGCAATTGGCATCAGAGGTTTTGCAAACTATATATCCGAAGGAGGCTTTGTAATTGAAGATGCGATTGTTTGTGGGAGCCAGGCAGCTTATTTAGCACAACTTATCCGAAAAGATGATGTGACTGAGATTAAGAGATTTGATACTGGTTTGAATTTGGATGAAGTCCTGATTGAAGGTAATTTCAATTATTTAAACAGGTTGAAAAAGACCTCACCAGAAGCGTTCTTTTATTTTAAAGAGGCTATTGGAATCTATGAGTCCCTGCAATAACGGTGATTACTATTGGGCTTTATCCAGGGTACATCTTCACTGATAACTTCCCAACCTGGAAACACAAGCACAGCAGGATGGCATTTGAGCACACGCGCGAGCGTTTTAGCTCGTTCAACACCAAGGTTGATACGGTCATTTTCAATTGCGAAAATTGTTGACTGGGGAATACCTGATGCATCCGCCAAGTTGTTCTGACTCATATCCTGGAGTTCACGAATAATTCTGACGGATTCGCCTACAGATACATCAATTCGCTTTTTGGCAGGTTTGAAATCACTCATTTCATTTCTTCCACAATGCTATTGTTTCCCAACTCCACGGGAGTGACCGCTGCCAGCTCATCAGCATGGACGGTCTCTGGTGTCAAGCCAGCAAGAAGCATTGACTCGCTAAATGGCAATTTCAGTCGCTTGTCAGCTTGTTCAACGGCAGCGCTATTACCCCGATGTTTAGTTTCAGTTTGCATATTTCAGTCCAGTTAGAGTGTCTGCCAACGTAGATACATCGATAGAATAATATAGCGCTTGATTGTGTCAACAAATGTATCTACATTTTTATTGAGTCATCTACTTAAACTTAATATGTTTCTGTCGCCCCGCGCTTGACCCGAGGCCCATTTTTGCTCCTAATTACGTATGCAGATGAATAGTTCAGTAAATAGCAAAGTTTCCGCGTACCCAGGATCAATAACCCTGCTGATCTCTATCTGTTTCTTTTTGTCCGGCCTTGCAGGTCTCATCTACGAGGTGGTCTGGGCACGCCAGCTTAGCCTGTTCCTGGGCATTACCTCATACGCACACACTGCGGTCATTACCGCTTACATGGCTGGGCTGGCGGCCGGAAGCCTGTATTTTGGCCGTCATGCCGACCGAAGTCGTCAACCACTAAAAATATATGCCTGGCTGGAGATTGGCGTCGGGGTTTATGCGGCGGCAACCCCATGGTTATTCACTGCGCTACAACATGGCTATGTCAGCTTAAGCGATGTCTCGCAGATAGGCGAGATGAGTGGACACCTGACCCGTTTTAGCATCGCGCTATTGGCACTGTTGGTTCCTACATTCCTGATGGGGGGTACATTGCCATTGCTGGTGCGGGGGTTCGTGACTGAATTACCCGGTTTGGGCAAGGTGACCGGTCGGTTTTATGGGATCAATACGCTGGGGGCAATGCTGGGTACCCTGCTGGCTGGTTATCTGTTACTGCCAGAAATTGGTGTGAGGGCCAGCATATTTGTCGGTGTTGTCATCAACCTGGGTATTGCGATCATCGTTTTGATCATGCTGCATCGGTTTCGTCGAACTCATACCTCAATTGAATCAGTACCTGTCGCCGATCAGGAAATGCAGGCAGCGACAGATAGTGCCATGTCACCGCATCTTCGTTTCATATTGCTGGGTGGGTTCGGCACCGCTGGTTTCGCCGCATTGCTGACACAACTGGCCTGGATACGTGCTTTGATACTGGTGGTCGGTGGCAGTGTATATGCCTTTACCATCACGCTGGCCAGTTTCCTGGCCGGTATCGGACTGGGCAGCCTGCTTTATACGCGTTACCTGGCAAACCCAAAAGGCTGGCTTGCAAAGTCATGGTTGCAGGAACGCATGGTGCAGGCGACATTACTTGCCGTTCTAATTGGATTAACGTTGTTGCTGGGCTTGCCCCTGATCAGCAAGCTACCAGTGTGGTTACTGGCAGGCTTTGCTGCCGGATTACAGGACAACTTCCGCCTGTTCCAGCTGTTCATTTTTGCCCTCAGTTTTAGCCTGATGATCCTTCCAACGCTGTTTATGGGCATCCTGTTCCCGTTGGTGACAGTGATCTGGACCCGCAACTTAGGCAAGGCAGGCCGCGGTGTGGGTGCGGCTTATGCTATTAATACCACGGGAACGATCCTGGGTGCGCTGCTGGGCGGCCTGTTTATACTTCCCTGGCTGGGTGTGCATTACAGCATCATGTTGGCAGCCGGTCTTTATCTGCTGGTGGCGATCGCCTTCTGGATGCATTCCAGTGTCCATATGGGGAAAATGTCGCAGCGCGCAATTAGCGTCGCCGCGGTCCTGGTGTTTATGGTGATCGCCTGGTCAATTCCTCCGTGGGACAAGGCTTTGATGGTCAGCGGGGTCTTTGTCACTCCGGATACCTATATCAAGCAAACGAAGGGTGGAAGCCTGGCGCAGGTTGCCGGTCAAAGAGAACTGCTTTATTACGGGGAAGGTCTGGACGGGGTCGTGGCGGTCAGGTTGCATCGTAACAACAAGGCACTGGTCATCAATGGCAAGACAGATGCTTCCAGCGTCCTTGATCTTCCCACCCAGATACTTCTGGCACAATTGCCATTGGCCCTGGACAGGAAAGCCGAAAGTGCACTTGTGATCGGGCTGGGGAGTGGAATTACCGCAGGTACACTCGCCACCAATGAGTTGATCAAGGATTTGACCATCCTGGAGATATCAGAAGAGGTAGTCGAAGCCTCGGCCTTATTTGAAGCAGAAAACTATGGCGTGCTAAATGATCCAAAGGTCGACCTGGTCACTGCTGATGCAAGAAATTTTCTGATGGCGTCCTCAAAATACTATGACCTGATTATTTCAGAGCCTTCAAACCCGTGGGTTACCGGCATCTCCAACCTGTTCACAGATGAGTTTTTCAAGCTGGCCAAAAGCCGCCTGAACCCGGGTGGTGTGATGACACAATGGTTTCATACCTATGGTATGTCCAATGCCGATCTGAGAACCGTGTTAAAGACTTTTGATAATAACTTCAAATATGTCAGTGTCTGGGCACCTCTTTTTGAAGACTTCGTCATCATGGGTTCGGATCAGCCGCATGCCATTTCCCTGCATCATGGTATTGGTGCCGGCGCACAAGTAAGGGCGAAGGAGCTTAAAAGGGGAAACATAAACGGCGATCGTGACCTTGTCAGGGCCTACCTCTTCGGCGGTGAAGTGCTTTCCCGTTACGTCAGGGGCGCGAGGGTAAACAGCGATAACAACCCGGTCATCGAATTCAATGCGCCCAGGAATCTTTATTCCTCGACCACCCAGCAGAATATGACCAGTATTTTTGAGTATCTTGAAGGAAGACAAGAGCCCGCACCGGTTGTGGGTATGGTGCGCCAGGGCAGTGATGACCTGGATGCCGGCTTCATGGGGCTGAAGATTGCCATTGATGACGGAGTGATTGCGAGTGAGATACAACCTCAATGGCTGGTGAGCCAGTTATTGCTGGAAAATAACGGGGCAAAGACATACGGGGTGGTGGGAAGCGAAAGGGTCTTAACATGGAAGGAAGGCCAGGCCAGGTTTCATATCCAGGCCAGCTGGTCCTCCACAGAACCGGTCAGACAGGACTTGCCAGGGTTTCTGAATCAATCCAACAGCGCAATTGGCCTCGAAACGGGGTTGATCAATTTGCATGATGATATTGATGCGATATGGGCGATGAGGGGCAATAAAAACTCGTCTGAGCTTCTGCTTGACATGAACTGGTACTGCCGGGCCAAACCTTCAGGTTTTACTCTTTTCGTAGCGCACATAAGCCAGCCATACGTCGAACAGGATGCCTGGAGCGAGGTGCCTGAGGAACTGGCCAACCGGTTTCATTGTTATTGAAACTCCCACATCCGTGCGTGCCTCCCACAGGCGCTCTTTATGAGGAATCAGCTACGATTGCGTGCCGTGAATTTGCGGTAACAGGAGATCAACACCGACGTAGGTGAAGATTACCGCCAGAAAACCGATGATGGCGAGTATGGCGGCGCGTCTCCCTTTCCAGTCCAGTGTGTAACGGGCGTGTAAATAGGCCAGGAAAATCAACCAGGTGATGAATGACCACGTCTCCTTGGGGTCCCAGAACCATAGTTGGCCGAACACCCGGTCACCCCACAGTGCACCCGTGATAATCCCGACTGTCAGGAAACAGAACGCAAAAAATGAAGACCTGTAAGCCATGCGGTCGAACAAGCCCGGTGATGCCTTTTTCTTTTTTTCCAGATATAGATAACTGACCGATGCCGCAAACGTAGTGGACCAGGCCGCGTAGCCGAGCAGGGTGGTTAAGACGTGGAACTTCAGCAACAAGCTGTTGAACATCACGAATTCAGGTTGGATTTCACGGGGCAAAAGGGCGGCATAGAACATCAGGAACAGCCCAACAGGCAACAGGAATACACCGAGCATCCGGTTCTTTTCATTAATTGAAAACAACAGGAAAACCCCGATTACCAGCATTGCAAAAAAGGTCACAAACTCGAAGGCGGTGATTAATGGTATATGCCCTGCCTGGTACCAACGCATTCCCATTAATAGCAAATGTAAAGCCCAGCCAACCCAGAGAATTTGTATTGCAGTCCCGGTTTGCTTATCAGAACCCAGTTGCCAACCACGCAGGTGCCAGACCCATGCGACCACATAGAGAAGCGTTGTCACTGAGAACAGCAGTAATTCCAGGTTTTCATACATATGACTCACCTTTATAGTCAGGGCAAGAAAATGGACCCCGGGTCAAGCCCGGGGTGACATACACTGCCATACCGGACTCGCCCCAAACACCGTCACACCCGACTCGATCCAACAGCGTCATGCCGGGCTTGACCCGGTAGAAGGTGAGGCCGGGAACCGGCCGAGAGGCTGGCCTGGGCCATCCATTTGCTCTTTCCCTTTGTTCTTTCCGCCACGATCCCGATGCCGAAAATAAAAATGCCAAACCAGTCCAAACAACATCGCAAGGCAACCGATAACCAGTATCGGTGCATGTGGTCGGTTGTAAATTACCAGACCGGTGTAACGTTTGACCTTTCCCAATGCAACGGAGTAACCATCTATTTCTAAAACCTGTCCCCGGCTAACCACCCCAAGCTGAGTCATTTGCTCATCAACCATTGTTAACACCTGGGCGCTTAGTTCGCCCGCGTCCATCAAGCTGTGTGCCATGATAGGGGTTTCCCCAACTTTGAATATGGGTGGTGACCAAGGTCGAACCGGGATTATTTTTTCTTTGCCCTGAATACCACCGGTCACGATTAATTCAAAATACCAGCCGATGTCTTTAAACGCCGGCAGAATGGTTATCCCATCCACCTTAACCGGAAATCCGGGTGCAGCAACTCCCTCGAACCAGGCTTCGCCATTCTTATACAAGGTCAGGTGACTCTCCTGCTTCTTTTTTGGCACGATTCCCAGATCCAGATGTGCAACAGATTCGGGCTCATATTCTTCGACAACTAGCTGGTCCAGGTGAATGACGAAGGGCAGACCGGGCACAATCGTCATTTCGTCCTCTATGGCCTTTACCTCGTGTCTGAAACCACTGGTACCCCCATAGATGGCTCCGACAATCAGTATCAGGATGCCGGCATGGGTAACCACAACGCCGATCAGGGCATTACGACCTTTTCGTTCCAGAATCATGGGAATGTGCAAAATGGTAATGAAAAGAAGGCTTACACCATTTAGACCCAACAGGCCCAGGTACCACCACGTCTTGAACAAATCCGGTTCTGGGAGAAGGCTGCCGCCAATGGTGACTGCAATGGTAAGTACCAATAATGGGATGGCGATTTTCAGTGATGAGAAAAAGTAGAAAATCTTTTTAAGGGTAATGATCAATTTATTTATCAATCTCTTTCTCTGGCTCTGGCTCTGTATTGTCGGGTTGGATTCGCTCCAGATTGGCCATGATGTCCATCAATCCCCTGGCTTCCTCATTTGTCGGGTCGATCTCTATCACCGAGGCGAAATATCCTTTCGATAATCCCAGTTTACCAAGCTTGAAATACACAACGCCGAGTTCAAACAGTATCTGGGTCTCTTCTGGATTGAGCACCAGCGCTTCTTCAAGTTTTAGCGCAGCGGGTTGATAGTCTTTCAGCATAACCAGCGCCGTCGCGGTGTAATACGGCAAATGCCAGTCATCTATCACACCATCAGGGATGCTCTGGAGTAGTTCCAGTGACTCGGCATATTTTTTTTCACGAAAAAGTGCAATACCCTGATCCAGGGATGCGGTGGCCTGTTGTTCGGTCACTTGCTTATCTTCATTGAAGAGGTAAATCGAACCGCCTATGGCCGTCACTATCACCAGGCCTGCAACCAGGAACAGGATTCGGGTGTTTTTTTTCATTACTTGCGTTCCATTGCTCACGTCGATTGAAGACCGACCATTGATTGTCTTCACCGGTGTGATTCGGACCCTGCAGAAGTCTACAGTCCAGTCATCATTTTCTCAATTGTCACCCTGAAAGTCACGCAGGGCAACTTCAAGATTCCTGGCCGCTTTTGAATAATCAGGGTTCAACTCCAAAGCTGTCTGATAGTACCGAATAGCTTTTGCGATATCCCCTAAACGGTAATACGTCACGCCCAGATTGTTATAGACTTCACTGATCTTCGGATTAAGTTTCAGCGCATATTTGAAACTCTTGATTGCTAAAGTCAATTCCCCCCGTTTTGCATAAAGGTTACCCAGTGTGGCATGAGCTTTTGGGTCATCAGGATTAATCGCCAATGCCTTTGAAAGGTAATCTAAAGCTGCATCCAGCTCGCCATTATCTATTTTTACCTGGGCCAGGTACTGATAGGCTACGTAATTTCGGTCTGTTACTTTAATCGCATGTTCAAACAGTGATGAATTATCTTTCCAGTACCCGACCTGTTGAAAGGTGAGTGACATTAACAAACCTGCCCATACCAGGCATAGCGCAATCAGCACCTTCTTGTGCCGTTTGAACATCTCAGCGCATAACCAGGCAAGCAGGATATACAGTCCAATAAACGGAAGGTAAGCATACCTGTCAGCCATGGATTGGTATCCAACCTGGATGAGTCCGATCATCGGGATCATGCTACCGAGGAACCAGAACCATCCTACAAAAACAAAAGGAAACCTGGAGATCTTCCAACAAGCCAGGAACGTTATTGTGGTTAACGCCACAACAGCAGCGACTACCAATCCATGGTTGAAAAACTCCGGGTATGGATAGATCACCGCGAGATCAACAGGCAAAAACAGCTTTTGCAAATACATCAAGTAAGAAGCAAATGCATTGGTAGCTCTTACCGCAGGAGCGAGAGTCTCCATGGAGGCAACTGAGCCCCACCTGCTTTGCGCATACAAGGTAACAATACATGATGCCAGCGAAAGCACCAGTAACGGTGTCTTTTCAAGAAGAAGTTGTGTCCATCGGGTTGTTTTTATAGGGATTGCAGTACCTGTAGCGGGTGTCAGCTTTACATACCTGTTCAACGGCCAATAATCCAGCAGCAGCAAGATAAAGGGTAGGGTTACCAATACGGGTTTTGCCATTAATCCCAAGGCAAAGAAAACCACGACAGGTATATAGGCCGTCACAGTTGGTTTTTCTGTAAAACGGACATAACTCCAAATGGTCAGAAGACCGAAAAACAGGCTTAAAACATCTTTTCTTTCCGCCAACCATGCTACTGATTCAACGTGAATCGGGTGAATCGCGAACAGAATACCAACAGCAAAACTGCGCCATATACTGCCAGTTGCTTTCCTCAAAACAGAAAACAACAAGACTGAATTAAGCATGTGAAACAACACGTTAACCAGGTGCTGAGCCCCTGGATTTGAACCGAATATTTCATGGTCCAGCATATGGGATAGCCACGTGACGGGATGCCAGTTTGACGCGTAGAGCGTTGAAAATGCCCAGTAAATACCCTCGACTGTCATGCCCTTGAGCACCATGGTGTTCTGGTACACGTATTGTTTATCGTCATACAGGAGGTATTCGTGGCCAAAAACCTGGGCATATACCACCAGTATGGCAATCCCAAGCGATGTGCACAGAATGGGAAAGATCCGGATTTTTATCATGGAATAGTGCTTGAGCCATCCAGTCGTGACCCAATTGGTTCGGGGCGACCGCTCACCTGGGCTTGCCCTGGCGTCAGGGTCAGCTAGTCA
>PVMK01122747.1_pt1 | contig 95305 bp, 84 predicted proteins | sample 1853481 | NCBI WGS metagenome assembly PVMK01 (sample SAMN08533507, study PRJNA380276) | Marine sediment metagenome, whole genome shotgun sequencing project.
GCGGCATACCCTTTGCTGGGATGGCTCCCTGCGGTCCGCTTTATTCCCTGCAAAGGGTATGCCGCAGACAAGGCCTGGGCCGGTCACGAGCGTTTAGAATCGGCGAGCCTATGCGTTACCCGCCTTACGGCGCCGGTAAGATTAAGTCTGAGTTATTACAGATAACATTTAAAATTCGTTGGTTTATGTCGTGGTGGCAAGGTACTCCTGCACCATTATTTCGATCTTCTCTAAATCAGGGATCAGTGGGTATTCATTGATCATTTTGATCTGACAAATAACCGGGCCATCATCGGGCCATGCATGCTGATCGTGAACTTCCATTACATTACGATTGACTCGCACCAGCTGTGGGAATCCTTCCGTTAAAAGGCCGAAAACGCCACCCTCGATAACTCCGGCCAATCCGTTAAATATCGCAACCCGCGTCCGTCCGCCGGGATCCGACGCGGCCAATCCACATAAATCTTCGAATCGAACGATCGGGACTCGCAATCCGTTCCATGATATGAAGCCCCGAAACCAAACTGGTCCGGAATTCTCCTCCTCGGGTGAGGCGTAGCGGACTACTTCGGTGATGCAAGTACGCGGAACAATCAAGCGCGCCTGATTCAGCGGCACCAGCAGGCTATAAAGTTCTTCGACCTGATGTTCGACGACCACAGTCCTACCCGTTACTCGCGCCTACTCTGTTTTCAACAAACCGTTGACGGCATCCAACAACGCGCCTTCCTGATAAGGCTTACCGAGGTAATCATTGACGCCGAGCTCGATAGCCCGCGCTTTGTGTTCCTCGCTTACTCTGGATGTGATCATAATTATGGGTAGATCCTCGGTCCTCGGGTCATTACGTATGTGCTTGGCAAATTCATATCCATCCATGCGCGGCATTTCGACATCCAGCAAAATAATGTCCGGCGGGTGCTCCCGCATCATGCCTATCGCCTCCACACCATCCTTAGCGGTAATCACCCTCATACCATTACGTTCCAGTAATCTTTGTGTGACGCGGCGCATGGTAATTGAATCATCGACCACCAGAGCAAGCGCCGATTCAGCTTCTTTTTCCGCTATCTCATCAATTGGCTCAGCCGGCGGCGGCGGCGATCGAACCAACGCACCAACGTCAAGAATGACGACTATCTGACCATCGCCAAGAATCGTTGCCCCGGAAATGCCGCGAATACTCGCCAGTTGCCCGGCGACAGGCTTGACGACAATTTCCCGACTGTCCAGCATTTCATCAGTCAGCAAGGCCGAAGAATTACTCCCTGCACGAACCAGAACAATAGGGATACGCTCATCTTCAACTGAAAATCTTGCCGGCCCTAATCCCAGGTAAAGCCCTAAATGACGGAGTTGATAAGCCTGGCCGCCATATTCGACGGTCGGTTCGACCCCCGACATCTTTTCTTCAAGTTCCGCTCGCGAGATCCGAATAATGCCTTCGACCGTCGGCAGCGGCAGCGCATATAACTCGGATGCCACACGTACGATAAGTGCTTGCGTAACGGCCAAAGTAAAGGGCAGCCGAACCACAAAAGTCGTCCCGGCTCCAATTCTGCTATTGATATGTAATGTGCCACCAAGCTTGGCTATCTCATTGGCAACCACATCCATACCGACTCCACGCCCGGCTGCCTGAGTCAGTCGGCCTGCTGTCGAGAATCCCGGCCGCAAGATAAATTGCAAAGTCTCCTGTTCTGTCAGCTCAGTCTGTTCTGACACCAACCCGAGGTCGATCGCCTTGCGCCGGATGGATCTCACATCCATTCCGCGACCATCGTCAGCGATCTCAATAACCACTTGTGATCCTTCACGACGAAGTTTAATAGCCACGTTTCCAACCGGGGGCTTATCAGCGGTCTTTCGCCCAGCCGGCGACTCAACACCATGAATCACCGCATTTCGCAGCATATGCTCCAGGGGCGGCATCATTTTCTCAAGCACATTCCGATCGATTTCACCGGCGGCGCCGTCAAGCGTCAGTTCAGCCTGCTTGCCCTGCTCGGCGGCCATCTGCCTGACCAACCTGGCTAACCTGGTGGCATGCTGCTGAAACGGAACCATGCGAGTGCGCATCAGTCCGTCCTGCAGCTCCGCGGCTGTTCGGGCTTGCTGCACCATTAACGCTTCGGTATCGCCAGTCAGGTTTTGCAGCAAATCCTTAATACTGCCAACGTCGGTTGCCGTTTCAGCCAGGGCCCGCGAGAACTGCTGGATTTTCGAGTATCGCTCCAGCTTGAGTGGATCAGCGGCAACATCACTGGCGGCCTCCGTATGGTACTGATAAAGAATCTGTGCTTCCGTCGCCGTTTCCAGGCCGCGGAGCTGCTCTCTTAAACGGACAACAGTTTGATCCAACTCTTCAAGGTTGAACTGGATCTGAGTCAACTGTTGATTCAACCTGGAATGAAAAATACTGACTTCGCCGGCAGCGTTCAGCAGATCCTCGAGGACCGCCGGATCCACTCGAGCATACTCCCGCCGTTCTTGTACGGGCGGCCGAATAAAATCCGTCAAATCGCCTGTTTCCGGTATTGGCGGCTCAAGTAAATCGCGCGCCAACTGTCCGAGCTGATCAGCGCCCGGAAGTGTGCTTGGCAACTCGACAGTTTCTTCTTCGTGGAACTCGGCTTGCCCCGGCGCCTCGAATTCTTCGTCGGGCTGATCGGCTGGCTCCGCCGGCTCGGGAATGTCCGGGCGGATAAACGTTTGAGTGTGTTGTTCGGCTGCTCTGGTCACCTCATCGTCGGCCTGGACCGGTTCCGCCCCTGACGCCTCTAATGCGGACGCCATTTTTTCCAGAAGTACCGCCGAGGGCGTTCCGATGATTCCCCGTTCGATCCGATCGCGCAAGCGATGCAATTCATCAACCGAAGCCTGAACTAATTTCGATTGCTCCGGCTCCCACGGCATTTGACCGCTCGCTATCCGAACAAGCAATGTCTCTAAATCATGGCTAAGGTCACCGATGACCAACAGGCCCGCCATGCGCGCTCCACCTTTCAGGGTGTGCAGGTAACGCTGCAAATCGTCCAAGATCGGCTCGCTCATAGGACCATCTGCCACAGAGGCCAGAACGGCATCGACACCTTCGAGTATTTCGCCAGCCTCCTCGGAAAAAATCGCGGCAATCTGCGGATCAAATTCTGGCTGATGTGTCGGCTCCGATACTCGCGCTGGAATCCGACTCTCGCGATCTTCATCGATCTCCGTCAGTCGCACCTCACCGAGTCGATCCGGCGGAACGGTCTCTTCCCCCGCTTCTTCGGTCTCTGCCAACGCTGCCAGTGCCTCGATTTCCTCATCCAGGGCCTGCAATCTGATCTGCAGATCCACCGTATCCGGTAAGACATGATCAGCATTCGAGAGGCCATCGATAATCATTTCCATTGCCGCTACCGTATCGGCGCAGGCAGACACAAACGGCTCACCGATCTGAACCGCATAGTCATAAGCGTGGCGGATCATCTGATTCAGCGGCTGGGTAATCTTTACCGCCGGCTCGGCCTTTGCCATGGTCACGCTTCCGTGAAGCGTATGGCATGCTCGGTAAACCTCTTCTGTGACGAGAAACGGCGGCGTACCATCGCGACACTGTTCAACAAAAGTTTTAATTACAGCGAGATGATTACCGGTCTCTTTCGTCAGAATCTCGAGCAGCACTGGATCCAGCACCTGAGATGTTTCACTGTCCGCAACCGGTTCAGCCAAAGAAACCGTGTCCGATTTACCTTTAGCCAATGCTTCCGCGTTCTGCAGCAGCCCTTGGATATCGCTTTCGGGAGCCGTACCGACTTCCAATTGCTCCAGCAATTCGGGTAACGCCTTTATGGCCTGACGTAAACAGTCCACGATTGCCGACCGACGCTCAAGAGTTCTGTTGATCACCCGATTCAACAAATCCTCTATCGTCCAACAAAACCGGCCAATCAACTCAGCACCTACCATTCGACCACTGCCTTTCAACGTATGGAACGAACGACGCATCGTACTCAGCGCATCATCGGCATCTTCATCTTGATCCCAAATCTGGAAATACTTGTTGAGGGACTCAACTTCTTCACCCGCCTCTTCGATAAAGAGCTCTATCAATTCAGGATCAGGTCGGTCCTCGCCGATAGCAATGACGGGAATCTCTGCAGGCGGTTGTCGGTCGACGGCCACAACCGTTGGCTCCTGATCAAGTATCTCTGCGGTAGCAGCTGGACTGATCAGATCAGTTTCCCGGAACTCCGGCAACGCTGATTTATCCCTATCCTGGAGCGCCTTCAGACATCTCCTGGCGTTGTCGAGCATATACAACGGCTCATTGCGGCCAGCTTGCATAGTCTCCAGGTAATATTCGAGACTGACTATCGCATCGGCCAAAAAATCTAATTGCTGCGTGTCGACTACTTCGTAGCCTTGCTGGATCAACTCACCTACATACTCACCAATATCATTAACAATGGGAACTGCAGCATCTTTTTCGAGTATCAGCAAACCAGCCTTAATTCCGCCAAGATATTGTGGGATAGAATCCAGAACAGCACCCTCTTCCGGCCGCTCAAGCACTTGAATGACGGCATCTTTTACCCGCGCGAGATTTACAATGGCTTCGCGCATTACGGCACAGACGACTTTTTCGTATTCACTGTCAATGGCATCCGGCTCTGAGCCGGCCGTTGATATTTTCCCTGACTCGCCATCGTCAGGCCGGATCAGTAGAAGAAGCTGCTCGTCCAGTTGATCCTCGACACTCAACAAAGCAGCAGCCATATCAACTAATACTGGTTCTTCGACTTTCTCGCCCGTTTCAATTATGTGATGCAATTCTTCCCGTTTTGCCTGGATGATCTCCCGCATCTCACCCAAGCCCAGAACTCCCATCGTGTCACCAATTTTCTTCAACAACTCAATTTGCGGAACGAGCTCCTCGATGTGCTCCATGCCAGTTCGAACATATATATCGAGTACATCTTTAACTCTGGCAAGATCATCACGAATTGCCTGAGCCACAGTCCGCATCAGCTTGACACTTGGGGCGGAGAGGTTTTCACGGACTATTTCTACCTGGCTATCTCCTGGAATCAGGTCCGACAGGTTGAAGAGCGCACGAATAGCACTTACCCGGTGACCAGTTGTAGTCGAACGTGCGATGTAATAGAGCAGATTGTTAATGAGTTCCGTCGGCGGCTGTTCCGAATACTGCGACTCACCCATGATTGCCAGCCGTTTCATTTCACGATCTGCCTGGCCCATCAATCGCTTCATAGATACGCTGGTCTCAATGCCCTGTCCGAGCAATGCCTCGATAACGCCACCGACAACCCACCAAAGCTGATGCACTTCCCCGGCTGTCGCGGCTTGCTCAAGGCGCGCCGCAACATCGGCAAGCTGCTTCAAATTTTCCTCGGATTGCGTGCCTTTGATCCATCCTAGAAGCGCAAGCTGAAAGCGTGGCCGAAGCTGCTCACAAAGCTCGCAAATATCTTCCCCGCTGATCTGGCGATCCGTAATTTCGACTGTCTTCCTGTCCTTGGAACTCGCGCTCAGCAACAATGTGCTTTCTGAGAGTAGCGGGCGACCACGCGCGGCGCGAAGGTCATTGAGCAGCGGCAACAGAACCAACGGGATATCCCGGCCGCCATTCATAATAAGCTCTACATAAGCTGGCAGCTGTACCGCTGCCCGACTTAAAGCCTCTACGGCTTCCTCTGAACCGCCATCCTGACGATGCATTTTCCCGAGATAGCGGCAAGTGCCTTCCATTTCTTCCGTAAGAAGACTTGCGCCATATGTTTCCGTCAAGCGCAGCACGCCATTCACAGTGTGCAGGAGATTGACACAGCGATCTATCGACCGAGGATCAGCCCCACCATCTGCGTATTTTTCCAGCGCCAGACGGACATCGTTGAAGGTTACCGCGAGTTCGTCACCGACTAACTGTAGGGATTCAGAAACGATATTTTGCATTCCGTATACCGCCGATCAAAATCAGGCAGTCTTCTGGTCGACGAACGGCGCCTCATGATCATCCAGGTTTATGGATTGATGAATGACCCCATCATTCTCATCACTGTCGTAATAGTCCTTCTCATTCACAATGGGCGTCGGCAATTTGAATCCCGCTACTGATTTTCGGAGTTGGGCTGCCAACCCAGCCAGCTTACGGATAGATTCGGTCGTTGCGCTTGTGCTGGCGCTGGTCTGAGTGTTGATTTCCTGTAGCATATTCACGTTTCGGGTAACCGTAGCCGCCGCGATCGCCTGTGTGCGCGCGGAACCCGAAATATTCTGCACCAGGGAGGCAATCTGATTCGACACTTGTTCGATTTCCTCAAGCGCCGCACCAGCATTTTCGGCAAGCAATGCCCCGCCAACAACATCAGTGGTGCTCCTCTCCATCGACACCACTGCTTCTTTAGTATCTGTCTGGATTGTGCGCACCAGCACTTCTATTTGCTTGGTAGCATTTGCAGAACGCTCAGCAAGACGCTGCACCTCGTCTGCGACCACGGCAAATCCGCGGCCTGCCTCGCCGGCCATTGAAGCCTGAATGGAAGCATTCAACGCCAGGATGTTTGTCTGATCGGCAATGTCATTAATCAGTTCGATGATGTTGCCGATTTCCTGAGAGCTCTCGCCCAATCGCTTAATCCTTTTGGCGGTATCCTGAATGGTCTCGCGAATCGTATTCATACCCTCGATAGTGCGCCGCACTGCATCGCCACCTTTATGCGCCACGTCAACAGAATGGCGAGCGACATCGGATGAGCGTTCTGCATTTCCGGAAATTTCCTCTATTGACGCCGCCATACTCAGAATCGCCTCCGATGCAGCTTCGATCTGATTCGATTGCGTCTCACTCGCCTCGGCCAACTGCTGAGCCGTAATGTCTGTTTGCCGGGCCGCGCCATCTACCATTATTGCGCTGTCATTCAACGTGATGACCAACTCCCGAAGCGCTTCAATAGCGTAATTAATGGAGTCCGCGATCGCACCCGTTATATCTTCCGTAACCGTAGCCATAACAGTAAGGTCGCCATCGGCCAGACTATCGAGTTCATCCAATAATCGAACGATTGCAGCTTCATTACGTTCAGTCTGTTGCGTCTGCAACTCAACGGCTTTTCGTTCATCCGTTGATCGATAGTAACTCCAAATAATTGCCGCAAAAATCAACATTGTCACGGCCAGCAATACCATGATCAGCAAGCGCGAGAATCCCTGCCCCTCATCCTTCGCAACTCCAGCAGCTATCCGTGGATCAGGCATCAACTCTGCCGCAAGCGCATCGAGTTGCAGCAACGTGCTATCCACGCTTGCCAACCGATCCGACAACGCGAGAACGTTTTTCACACTATTACCAACTTTTCTGGCCGTCTCAGCCAATGCCACCAACGCATTGACCGCATCAGCATCTGTCACTGCCCGCAGCCCGAGAGCCGGGTCACCGCTTTCAAAGCCGCGCACGATCTGGGACAGAGACATTTCGGCGTCCAGCAGTTGCTGGGTTAACTCCATCGGATCGCCGTTACCGTTTACCAAACTCTGGACATCGCGGCGCATGCTCTCGCCAAGTAGCCTCAACCGATCCAAATGCGCAGCAACCACCGCCGGACTCTGAACTACAATCGCCTGTTCCAAAACGCTTGAAAGATCCTCAAGCTCGGGGAGCAGGCCATCCAATTCCGTGCGAGCCGCGGTTAGTGCCTGATGGGCGGTACGGCCATTTTGAATCGTTTCGATGCTGGTGAGTAGACGCTCTATTGCACTCGTATCCTCCGGCGCTAATCCACCCTTTTCCACCGCCCCTAAACTACGACCAGCATCAGAAAGCGCGCTGACCGCGTCCGGCGAGACGTCCAACATCACCTGACGCGCAGCAAGAATTGCTGATTGAGCGGTTAACAGTGCATTGACCTGTGTCTTTGCCGCGGCCGCTGTCCCGGACTTGGCTCCGCCCTTGCCCGTCGAAGTCTGCCATACCAATGCGAATACACCGAGCAGAACCAACAACCCCAGCCCCGCTATGCCAGGCATGAATTTTGTTCCACTCATTCGGTTAATCATTTATCGATACCTATCTCATGCTTCAGGCGCCCTATTCCATTCAGGATCGCGAGCGACTTTTGTCGTTGAAGTGATTTATTGCGCAGCCCGTTGAAACTCCGCGCTGCGCAGCAGACGATCCATGCTCAAAACCGGCCATACCTCATTGCTGCGTTCATACGCTCCTTCAAGATAGCGATCGCAACGTACAATAGTCTGTGGCGTCGTCGAGGAATATTCTCTGGCCAGAAAACGACGAAAACCAAAGACTTCATCAACAATCAGGCCGACGGGAAACTCAACGCTATTCAAAACCAATACACGTGCGTCGCGATGACCGCTGATCGTTCCGGCGCCAAAAAATGCTTTCAAATCCACTATTGGCAACAGATGTCCACGTATATTTGCCAGCCCGCGAACCCATGATTTGGCCCCGGGAACACGCGTAATCAAGTCAGGAATCATCAATACTTCGCGGATGCTGGCGCGAGCAACAATGAATGATTCATCTGCTAATCTAAATCCAATGCCAACCCATTCCTCAACATCGACAGCTTCCCCCTTGGCACCTGCCAGTGCGGCTTTACTTTGACTTTCCAGTTCCTGCAACAAGTCAAAAGGGTGCTGCTTGAGCGATCGCAGGTCAGTTCCGAGGTTGACGTTCATCAGCCCAGGTTTGCACGAACAGCGGCGATAAGATCGTCATCGCCGACGGGTTTCATCAGGTACTCGACAGCACCCTGACGCAAACCCCATATCCTGTCTGTCTCCTGATCTTTTGTCGTCACCATTACCACGGGTATCGACGCAGTTATCGGATTCTTCGATAATTGTCTGGTGGCCTGGAACCCATTCATCCCAGGCATGACAATATCCATCAGAATTATGTCCGGGTGAGCAGATTCGGCGATATTAATCGCCTCTTCGCCGTCACTCGCGACTACCGTCTCAAACCCATGCTCTTGCAACACGCGTGAAATGACGTGCTGCTCGGTGGGTGAATCATCAACAACTAGCACAAGCGCCATAGCGCACCCCCGCGTGCTTCAGCGAGAAACCTGACTGGCAATCGCCCCCAGAAGCTCATCTTTTGTAAATGGTTTAGTCAAATACTGCTCTGAGCCGACAATTCTGCCCCTGGCTCGATCAAATAGCCCATCCTTGCTGGACAACATAATTACCGGTATACCGCGAAATGTCTTGTTGTGCTTAATCAAGGAGCAGGTCTGATAGCCATCGAGTCTCGGCATCATGATATCCACAAATATCACGTCCGGATGGTGATCTGCTATTTTTGACAAAGCGTCAAAGCCATCGATTGCGGTATACACCGTGCAACCTTCCTTCGACAGTAGCGTTTCAGCAGTACGTCTTATTGTTTTACTGTCATCGATGACCAGTATTTTCAGCCCGCTCAAATCCGCGGCGGCGTCAGCAACCACTGGCACCTCCATAGTTGGCGTCATCCTCTATCTTTTAACATAATGTGTTAGCGACATCCATGAATCTATCATCTGTATACAGGAATCAGAATCAGGCTCTCGCCAAGCCACAAGATTGACATTACACAAAAAACGCCATTATCCATAACAATGGCGTTAACCCAACAACCGCCTACGCGTGGACAGAATAATACGCGGCTAAAGATGATATTTCAGCACGTGTGCGACAGAATTGAGACATTGGTACCCTGGAGAGTCAAATGAGCAGCCGACGGATAGGGGTCGTTATGGATCCGATTCCCGATATTTCCCCCGCCAAGGACAGCACCCTGGCCATGTTGCTGGAATCCCAGAATCGCAACCATGAAATCCTGTATTTCGAGCAGGGAGATCTACGGCTCAATGACGGCGAGCCATGGGGACTCGGGCGCCCGATCAAGGTCATCGACGACCAGGAACACTGGTTCGAATTCGGGCGACCTGGAAGACGTAGAACTGGCGAAACTGGATGTCATCCTGATGAGAAAGGATCCGCCATTCGACACCGAATACATCTATACCACCTATATTTTAGAACGCGCCGAGATCCGTGGCGTGTTGGTCATCAACCGGCCAGCAAGTCTGCGCGATATCAACGAGAAAGCATTCACGGCATGGTTCCCCGAATGCTGCCCTCCGACGCTCATCACCAGATCCATGCCACTACTGCGCGAATTTTTGCGGGAACATGGCAGGATCGTGGTGAAGCCATTGCATGGCATGGGCGGCCGATCCATTTTTGTCGTTGATCGCAGCGATAATAATGCCAACGTCATATTCGAGACACTAACCGACTATGAGGCTCAATTTACTATCGGCCAGAAATACATCGCCGAAATCACGGCCGGTGACAAACGCATTTTGCTGGTAGACGGACAACCCGCTCATTATGCATTGGCGCGAATTCCCGCGCCTGGTGAAAACCGTGGAAACCTGGTCGCAGGGGCGTTGCCGGAGGTTCGTGACCTGACCGAGCGTGACCGATGGATCTGTTCCCAGGTAGGGCCGATCCTCAAAGAGCGCGGCGTAATTTTCGCCGGCCTCGATGTAATTGGCGATTACCTGACAGAAATCAACGTGACGAGCCCTACCGGGATACGAGAGCTGTCGAAGCTTGCCGGCATTAACGTGGCCGGCGATCTTTTCGACTGTATCGAGAAAAAAATCCGTTCCGGTAAAGCTGCAGCTTAACCCGAATATTGCAGGAAAAATCCGACATTTACGCCCGGACACAACCGCCTCCAGGTATTAAAGCGCTTTTATTGCTTGTCAGCTGTTTGTCGGCCGCGTGCGGCCCAGCAGATACGGCCGCCACACACAAGCGAACAATTATCGCGCTGGGCACAATAATAGAAATAGAAATTTATGCCGCCAAGGAAATCCAGGTCGATCAAGCTCTGGACCAGGCCGAAAACTTCTTCCAGCTAATTCAGCAAGACTGGTACGCGTTTGGTGACGGCGAACTGGGTCGAGCGAATAACGCGCTGGCTCAAGGGAAAAGCGCCGAACTATCACCGGAACTCACCGGTCTGGTTCAGCGCAGTCTGAAACTACGGCAATTAAGCGAGGGGTTTTTCGACCCAACGATTGGTATGCTGGTGGAGCTTTGGGGGTTCCATGATACCGAGAGCGCACGTGAGACACCTCCGCCCGAGGCCGATATACAGAGGTGGCAAGCGAACCTGCCGGCCAGAAAAAGTCTGACCATCGTTAATCGTAGGGTGAGTGCCGATGGACCGCTTAAACTCGACTTTGGCGGTATTGCCAAGGGCACAGCACTTGCCGGCGTCACGACCTTGTTACAGGAATTGGGAATTGACAATGCATTGGTCAACGCGGGTGGTGATGTCCAGGTACTCGGCATGCGGGGTAGCCGAAAGTGGCGCATCGGCATTCAGGATCCACACTCGGCTGGGGTACTCGGGACAATCGCTCTTGCGCCGGGAGAAGCCATTGTGACGTCCGGAAATTATGAGCGCTTTTTCAACTTCGACGGACAAAAATTCCACCACCTTCTGAATCCACACACTGGGCGACCCGTTACCAAAACCGCCGGCGTCACGGTCGTTGACTTTAATCCGGAACTGGCCGACGCAGCGGCGACCGCCTTGATGGTGGCCGGACCGGATCGATTCGAGCAAATCGCCACGCGAATGGGGATCCAGTGCGCGATGCTGGTCACGACCGGAGGTGATGTCCTCATGACATCCATGATGGCTGAGCGACTCGAAGAAACCAGCTAAACCCGCAAGTTTCGGGACCCTCCGCGGTATTCGAACCAAACTGTGAACCACGACGAATTCCTGGCCACATCGCGCGTATAATGGGGCGCACACGCCTGTGGTTGATCATGAAAGATTGGTTTTCCTGGTCCTTGCGCATGCCGAACCCCAGCCAACAAAGTTTCACCAAAATCATTAGTCGAAAGGCATTAATTCCATGGTCTGAGGAAGCGGCCCGTAACCGTTTGTCTTCCACTCTTTTCCTGGCAGGCTTGCTGCACGGCGTAATCCTGCTGGGCGTGACCTTCACTGCAGGCGACGTCCTGCCAAATCCAGAAAGCATCTCCCTGGAAGTAGTCCTGATAACCGAGGAGTATGAAAAACGGTTGGCACCGAAAAACGCCGAGTTACTCGCACAGCGGAATATGACGGGAGCCGGGAATACGAGCGAACCCATGCGACTACAAACTGCGCTTAGCCAATCGCTCGAAACAGGGCTTGTGGGACTGGAACAAACAGGCGATCAGAAACCACAAAACCTACAGGCAAATGAACTACGCGAGCGGCCAACAATTATGGCGAAATCAGTTTACAGCGAGCTTGCTATTGCGGAGAGACATAACAAATTAGAGCAAAACATGCAGCGACAACAACAAACACTCGCGGGCGAATCGACTGCGATAGAAATCATCAACAAGCCAGAACCTGAAACCCTGATCAGCGATTCTCAGCCACGTGAGTTGATTATCAGCGCAAATACCCGTGAAGCGCGAATCGCCGCGTATCTGAGTAAGTGGAAGATCCGGATTGAGCGCGTCGGTACCCTGAATTATCCGAACGCAGCAAGCTCTGCCGGATCAGCGAATTTTCCGACCCTCGAGGTCGCCATTAACGCAAACGGGGGCCTGCGTGAGGTGGTCATTCGAAATTCTTCCGGGATTCAGAGCCTGGATCGGGCAGCAACGAAGATCGTAACTATAGCAGCGCCATTTGAGCCTTTCCCGGAGTTTCTGCGGGCCGAATATGATGTACTACGCTTCGCTTACGAGTGGCGATTCACAGAAGGTCAATTATCCAGCACAATTAGCCTGGTCAGTGACTTATAGTGGGCTCATGATGGAAGAAATGACAGATTTAACTGGCCATTTATTGATTGCCATGCCGTCGATGATGGATCCTAATTTTCATCATACGGTTACCTATATCTGCGAGCACAACGAGCGCGGCGCGCTCGGTTTAGTGATAAACCGGCCACTTGATATTGATCTTGGCAAGGTCTTCGAACAATTATCATTGGCCAAAACCAGCGACACAATGGCGGATACTCCGATTTTGCGTGGCGGGCCGGTCGAACTGGAGCGCGGATTTGTAATTCATGAGTCGACAGACGAGTGGGAATCCACAACAAGCATTGGAAATTCGATTCAGGTCACGACTTCCCAGGATATTCTTTCCGCTATGGCGGCGGGTAACGGACCAAAACGCGCCGTGGTTGTATTGGGCTACGCCGGCTGGGGAGCCGGCCAGCTAGAATATGAGATTGCGGAGAATGCCTGGTTAAATGTTCCCGCTTCCGCGCATATCGTTTTTGATACGCCATTTGAACAGAGGTGGCAGGAAGCAGCCGGAATACTGGGTATCGATCTGGCGACCATCAGCACCGATGCTGGTCACGCCTGATCGCGCGCAAATCCCGGCAGCGCACGACTGTTTTCTGCCTGCGTCATAAAAATGCCCTGGGGACGACTGGAGCCCGGCAAAGATAAACAAGACAACAATAAACAAGGAATGCGCCCTGGCTTTCGATTACGGTGAGCGCCGTATAGGCGTCGCATTTGCTAATCGCATCACACACACCGCTACAGCACTCAAGACCATCCCGGCCCGTGACGACTCATATGCGCAGCATGCGATCGCCTCGCTGGTAAGCGAGTGGCAGCCTGACGCTATTGTTATCGGGGTACCCTATAATACGGACGGCGGCATATCCCAAATGGCTGTTCGGGCGATGGACTTTGCCAAACGCCTGAGTGACAGATACGGGCTACCCCTTGAGACTGTAGATGAACGGTTGACTTCCGCGGAGGCCAGGACGCTGCTGCGGGAGCAACGCCAGGCCGGCCAGCGACAGCGGCGCATAAACAAGGAGGATATCGACAGCCTGGCTGCCCAGCTGATCGCGGAGACATGGCTGCGCTGCAGCTGACCGCGCATTAAAAATATGGATCAAGAGATAACAGCTAGCGAACAACTAACGAGCAACGGTCAGCTTCGCCATCTGCTCAATCTTAAGGGCCTTGACCAACCATGGATTCAGGAAATTCTGAGTCAATCCGAACATTACCTGCGCAAGCCGGGTGAAGTGCCGGCTCGCGACGATAGCCTCGCCGGCCGCACCGTCGCTAACCTGTTTTTCGAAGCCAGCACCCGGACAAGAGCATCGTTTGAGCTTGCAGCCAAGCGCATGAGCGCGGACGTGTTGAACCTCGATGTAAATACATCTTCACGCATCAAGGGCGAAAGCATTCTCGACACGATTTACACACTGCAGGCCATGCAGGCCGACGTTTTCGTGATACGCGATGCCTCGGCTGGAATCCCGGCGCTGATCGCGAGTAAGGTTGATCCTCACATCAGCGTCTTAAACGCTGGTGAAGCCGATGTCTCCCATCCAACCCAAGGCCTGCTCGATCTTCTGACGATCCGTCAGCATAAAGGCAATTTTGAAAATCTCGTTGTCACAATTATCGGTGATATCGCCCACTCCCGAGTCGCGCGCTCGGCCAGCGAGGGATTAAGAATTATGGGGACGCGAGAGTTGCGCCTGGTTTCTCCTTCCGGGTTACAGGCCAGCCCGGAATACTATCCGGACGCTGTCATTACCGAGGACATGAATGCCGGATTGGAAGGGGCTGATGTCATCATGATGTTGCGTATCCAGCGAGAGAGAATTAAGGAAAAGACCAGCCTGATGACAGATCATGAATACCGCAAGCGATACGGCCTCACCAAGGACCGTTTAAAGCTTGCTCGTCCTGATGCCATTGTAATGCACCCTGGTCCGATGAACCGTGATGTCGAGATTTCGGGCGAGGTCGCTGACGGGCCGCAATCGGTAATAACGCAGCAGGTTACTAACGGACTGGCCGTGCGCATGGCGATATTGGCCGCAATTTCGAGCGGAAAATCCCAACAATGAATCGAAAACACCGGAGCACGATCTGCATTGAAGATGCGGAAGTGCTTCATCACCAGACATTTCCATCACATCAGTTCGTACTGCGCCTGCAAGCACCCGAATGTGCAAAAAGGGCGATTCCCGGAAGTTTCGTTCACATTCAATGTGATTCTGATCTTCCGATGCGACGACCGCTGTCCATTATGCGAGTTAACGCGGAAGAAGGCTGGATAGAGGTGCTTTACAAGACTGTTGGCGTGGGCCTACAGGCATTATCGAATCACAAACCCGGCGACCGCATCAATATTCTCGGTCCGATTGGAAATGGTTTTCGACCGGATCCTGATCGGCCACTGATTGTAATGATCGGTGGCGGCGTCGGGATTCCTCCCCTGATTTTCCTTGGCGAGCATTTGTGCAACCACGCATGGCGCAATAATAACTGGCATAAGGTGGCAAACAACAGGGCTGATACAGTGGCCTTTTTCGGCTCAGAAATTCCGTTTCCATTTGAACTTCAGGAAAGCGAGATCGCACTGGAAGAATGTCCTGCATTGGCGACGACCACGATAGAAATAATGGAGAACTGCAATATTCCCTGTCGCTTGGCCAGCACTGCAGGTTTCGCCGGTTGCTATCCGGGAATGGTTACCGATCTGGCCCGTAAATGGCTGGAAACACTGACCGTCAAAAGACTCGCAGAAGCGACGCTATTCGCCTGCGGCCCGGAACCCATGTTAAGAGCAACCGCAAAGTTGGCTCGTGCATTTGATCTTCCATCACAGTTATGCCTGGAAGAATTCATGGCATGCGCGGTTGGCGGTTGTGCAGGCTGTACAGTGCGGGTTATGACTGAAACTGGCCCTGCCATGAAGCGAGTTTGCGTCGATGGACCGGTGTTTGCCGGTGATGCAGTTTATCCAGGCAACTGACCGGACTCTATCTAACAGTAATAACTCAGACTTAAGGAACCTCTGATTAATTCATGAACGGCGTCTATGAGTCCGAAACGGCCCCCTGCGGCGTTGCGAATCTTGCCAATAGTCCAGCTATTAGCTGCGATCCGCGCCTTGCCGGAGACCACATCGAATCTCATAGCCGCTCGCCCAGAATTAATCAGAGGTTCCTTAATATTACAGGCCCTGTAAGGCGGGTAATGCGCAGGTTCGCCGATTCTAAACGGCTGTGACGGTCCAGGCCTTGTCTGCGGCATACCCTTTGCAGGGAATAAAGCGGACCGCAGGGAGCCATCCCAGCAAAGGGTATGCCGCAGACAAGGCCGAATGCTGGCAGAGGATTTCGCTTAGTGGACATTGGCTATTTCGGGAATGTGCCAGAACTCGCGGCAGTTGGCCGGAATTAAAGGGACAGTGACCGTAATTCACAACACAAGCAGAATTTTGTTTAGCACGCCGTTGAATTACGGTCACTGTCCCTTTAATTCCGGCGAACTGCCTCCAACGGTGGATTTTCGAAGTCCGTATTTCGGTTGATCGGACACTGTCTGCCCGATCAGATCTGCGTTTTCACATCTAACCAAAGTGGATCTGGGCTTCCAGATTTGCGCGCGAGTCTGCATTGGCCAGCGCTTCGTCCATTGAGATCCTGCCGTCGTGATAGAGCTTCAATAAAGACTGATCGAAAGTCTGCATACCTTGCTCGCTGCTTTCGTAGAATGACTCTTTGACTTTGGCGATGTCACCTTGCTGGATCAGTTCTGCAATGCGCGGCGTGTTCAGCATGACTTCCACTGCCGCAGTTCGGTCACCACTGACACCACGAACCAACCGCTGAGAAATAATCGCGCGCAGATATTGCGACAGGTCCATATAGACCTGTGGATGCTGCTCCTCCGGAAATATATTAATTATGCGATCCAGAGTTTCCGGTGAGTTGTTAGAGTGCAATGTGGCAATGGCAAGATGCCCCGTTCCGGCAAGATCGATGGCCGCCTGCATGGTTTCACGATCACGAATCTCACCAATCAAAATTACATCCGGCGCCTCGCGCATTGCACTCTTCAGCGCACGCGCATAGGATTTCGTATCGGTCCCGATCTCCCGCTGGTTAATAATTGATTTCTTGTTTTGGTGCAGAAACTCAATCGGATCCTCAATAGTGATGATGTGCGATGAGGTCTTCTCATTACGAAGGTTAATCATCCCGGCCAAAGTTGTAGACTTACCGCAGCCTGTCGCACCGACCATCAGTATAAGACCACGCCGAAACATCACCAGTTCCTTCAAGATACTCGGCATTCCGAGTTCCTCGAGATTAGGTAAATCGGTGCTGATGTATCGCATCACCATCGCAATATTGCTGCGCTGGTGAAATACGTTGACCCGGAAACGACCCAGCCCTGGTTTAGATATCGCGAAATCGATCTCCAGCTCCCGACTGAACTCTTCCATCTGTTCCTCGGTCATCAATTCCATCGCTGCCTGGCGAACCATTTTGGGCGTCAGATCGAGTTTATTTACGGGTATGATCTTGCCATCGATCTTGATCTTCACCGGCGCATAACATGTCAGAAACAGGTCGGAGGCCTTCTTCTCGACCATCAAACTAAATAGGGGTTGGACATTCATACTTGCTGATGCTGATATCTATTATCAGGTGTTATATGCATTCGTGAAGCGATCTAGAATTCATTCGCTTCTTCATCGAGCAGACTCAGGTCACCAGCGTGCTCTCCAGCCGTATCTTTCTCGCGCTTACTTTCCAATTTAATGCGTAGTCGCAATTCGTTCTTCGAATCCGCATTCCGTATCGCATCCTCATAGGTGATCTTGCCCTGCTCATATAGATCGAACAGGTCCTGATCAAAAGTTTTCATCCCCAGGCGATTTGACTTCGCCATAACTTCCTTGATCTTGGTGACTTCGCCTTTGAAAATGAGGTCTGCAATCAGCGGTGATCGCAACATGATCTCCATCGCCGCGATCCGACCCTGCCCTTCTGCCCGAGGTATCAGTCGCTGAGAGATCAGCGCTTGCACATTCAACGACATGTCCATTAATAATTGATTCCGCTTTTCTTGCGGAAAAAAGTTGATAACTCTGTCCAGCGCCTGGTTGGCACTGTTTGCATGCAGGGTTGCCAAACAGAGGTGCCCGGTCTCGGCAAATTGAATGCCATATTCCATCGTCTCCCGTTCGCGAATCTCACCGATCATGATTACGTCGGGCGCCTGGCGCAGGGTATTTTTCAAAGCCGCACCCCAGGATTCCGTATCGACCCCGACTTCGCGCTGAGTCACGACACATCTTCCGTGAGGGTGCACGTATTCCACCGGGTCCTCTATCGTGACGATGTGGCCACGTGAATTTTCATTGCGATGCCCGATCATCGCGGCCAGGGTAGTCGACTTACCGGAACCCGTCGCGCCGACAAGTATGACCAGACCCCGTTTCGTCATCACGATATCTTTTAAAGCCGGCGGTAGCTCCAGCTCTTCGACCGTTGGAATCTTGGTGATTATTTGCCTGAGCACCGCGGCAACAGCACCCTGCTGAACATATGCGCTAACTCTGAATCTGCCGATTCCCTGTGGACTTATGGCAAAGTTACATTCCTTGGTTGCGTCAAATTCACGGGCCTGTTTGTCATTCATGATCGACCGTACAATCACAGCACTCTGTTCCGGCGTCAGCGGCTGGTCACCGGCCCGGTGAATTTCACCGTCGATCTTGATCGCCGGCTGGAAGCCTGCCGTGATGAACAGGTCGGAACCATTTTTGGCCACCACCTTCTTCAGCAGGCCTTGCATTAACCGTGTTGCTTGGTCGCGTTCCATCCAATTCTTCCTCGCGGGTAATTCGACGCCAAGACGTCGGACTCAAAAATTTTCCTTGTTCGCAGCCCTGAATCGTGCCTCTTCCTTGCTGATCACACCCTTGGCCAGCATTTCCTGGAGACACTGATCGAGTGTCTGCATCCCTTGTTGATGCCCGGTTTGAATCGCAGAATACATTTGCGCGATCTTGCCCTCACGAATAAGGTTTCGAATTGCTGCCGTACCGATCATGATTTCATGAGCAGCAACTCGGCCACCGCCGATGCGCTTCAGCAAAGTCTGCGAAATGACCGCCCGGAGCGACTCGGACAGCATCGATCGAACCATCTCTTTTTCAGCAGCCGGAAAAACATCGACTACCCGGTCGATAGTCTTGGCGGCAGAACTGGTATGGAGTGTGCCAAACACGAGGTGACCCGTTTCCGCAGCGGTTAACGCAAGGCGAATGGTCTCAAGATCGCGCATTTCGCCTACCAGAATAACGTCCGGATCCTCACGTAAGGCCGAGCGTAACGCTTCAGCAAAACCTATCGTATCCCGGTGCACCTCCCGCTGATTGATCAAAGATCTTTTGCTTTGATGAACGAATTCGATTGGATCCTCGATTGTCAGAATATGATCTGGTTTGTTATCGTTTACGTAGTCGACCATAGCCGCCAAAGTCGTCGATTTGCCTGACCCGGTCGGCCCGGTTACCAACACGAGTCCGCGCGGGTACATGGCAATATCTCTGAAGATCTTCGGCGCCATCAGATCCTCGAGGGTCAAAATCTCTGATGGAATCGTTCTGAATACCGCTGCCGCACCACGAGCCTGGTTGAACGCATTGACGCGAAATCGCGCAAGCTTTGGGATTTCAAATGAGAAATCAGTTTCGAAAAACTCCTCATAGTCCTTCCGTTGCCTGTCGTTCATAATGTCGTAAACCATCGCGTGCACGTCCTTGTGCGTCAGTGCAGGCATATTGACGCGCTTTACGTCACCATCGACTCTGATCATCGGCGGCACACCCGATGACAGATGCAAATCCGAGGCATTATTCTTAACAGAAAAGGTCAGTAACTGAGCAATATCAACAGCCATTTTCTTCACCAAAACAACGACTTATCCGCCGCGGTAGACTCATGATTTACCATAAGCGAGTACTTCTCGGGGCATAGTATAAGGATCCACCAAAAAGGGATCGTGACGCGAATCACGGAACAACTAGCGGGTTTGCAAGAGCGAATTCGGAGCGCTGCTGAATTGGCGGGTCGAAACAACGACTCTGTCACAATTCTCGCCGTCAGCAAGAAGCAACCGCCTGACTCTATCCGGGCCGCCCTGATGGCCGGGCTACAGGATTTCGGCGAAAACTATCTGCAGGAAGCGCTGACCAAGATTCCCGAGATAGATCGCCTGGCTCGTTGGCATTTCATCGGTGCCATCCAGTCAAACAAAACCCGGCCGATTGCCGAAAACTTCACCTGGGTTCATACAATTGACAGCCCGCGGATCGCCGAACGATTGTCGGCACAGCGACCGCACGGCGCTGGCGATTTGCAGGCCTGCATACAGATACGCCCGGCGAATGCTGACCAACGAGGCGGAATCCCGGCAGACCAGCTTTTCGAGCTCGCGGATATCATGTCTGAACTACCGCACATTCGTCTGCGCGGGCTGATGATGATGCCTTTGCCGAATCAGGCAATGATAGACATTCGCCGGGAGTTTGCGCGTACACGCGAATTACTTGGGGAATTGATACAACGTGGGCATGATGTAGATACATTATCGATGGGCATGTCGGCCGATCTCGAAGCAGCGATAATGGAAGGCAGTACCATCGTGCGTATCGGCACGGACCTGTTTGGACCACGGCCACGATAACCGGGGATGCTATGAAGAACCAGAACACTCGAATCGGCTTTATCGGTGGCGGCAACATGAGTCGCGCGATAATAAGCGGCCTGCTCAACGCCGGCCATGACCCCGACTGCCTGCACGTTTCCGACCCTGCCAAGTCACAACGCGAATGTATTCAGCAATTGCACGGAGACCTGCACGTCACTGATAATAATATTGCTACGCTTGAAGCCGCGGCAGTAATCGTCCTCGCCGTTAAACCGCAATTCATGGCAGCGGCGACCGCGGAAATAAGATACGCCGACAAGCCGCCGAACCAACTCATCATGTCCATTGCGGCAGGCGTCACGTTGAAAACGCTGCAGGCGCTTCTGGATCCCGCATCTGCGGTAGTGCGTATCATGCCGAATCAACCGGCGATGTCGAGGGCCGCGATGTCGGTCTTGATCGCTACAACATCGACCAGCAGTGGACACCGGGAGCTGGCGCAGTACATCGCCGAGGCGATGGGGCGAGCTGCATGGATTGACGATGAAGAATTGATGGATGCCGTCACGGCAATATCCGGTAGTGGACCAGCGTATTTTTATTTGCTGGGAGAAATCATCGAGGCCAGCGCCATAGAGATGGGATTGCCACAAGAACTAGCGAAAATATTGACCCGTCAGACCGCCTTTGGCGCCGGCAAAACTGCTATTGAGTCGGAGATTAGCCTGGCCGAACTCAGGGAGAGCGTCACATCAAAGGGCGGCACGACGGCTGCCGCGATGGCGGTACTTGAGCGGGCGGGATTTCGTGATATTGTCCGCGAAGCCTTGATAGCAGCCCGCAACCGGTCAGTAGAGCTCGGCAATGAGGCTGGTGAAACTGATGCGTAATGGAACGGACGAAAAACGAACATAATGGAAGCCCTGATATATATCATCCGATCGCTTCTTACCCTGTACATCATCACCTTTATACTGCGCCTGATACTGCAATGGGTAAGAGCTGATTTCAGTAACCCGCTGACACAGTTTGTACTGAAGGTGACTAATCCACTGGTTATGCCACTTCGGCGTATGGTCCCGTCAGTGCGCGGTCTCGACACGGCGACATTGCTTGTCGTACTGCTGTTGGAGATGCTGCTGACTTTGGGTCTGATCAAGCTTAGCTGCGTTGGCAACCCGGGTGTTATCCAGCTTGTCTTGTTTACAATTATTAACCTGGCTGATCTGATCCTTTGGATTTATTTCGGCGTAATATTCATCTACGTGCTGCTAAGCTGGATAAGCCCCGGCGGTTATAATCCTTTCGCGCACCTTTTGGGCGCCATTGCCGAACCGGTGCTGCGCCCCTTGCGGAACTTCATACCGCCAATCGGTGGCATAGACCTGTCGCCTCTTTTCGCTCTGATTGCTATCCAGGCACTGACCATGTTGTTACCTAGTGGGGCTTGCCCGAATATTGGCCAACTCCTCTGATAATGCTGTCCGTGGCCGGCCTTCGCTTTGTTGCGGCAAATGGGCGCAACGGGACCTCTGGCTGAAAACCCGGGTACAAACTCGCAGCAGCCGGCTGGAACTCGGCCGCGTGGAAAACGGTCGTCTGAAACTCCGCTTGACTGCCCCCCCGGCAAATGGAAAGGCAAACCAGCAGGCGCGCAAATTACTGGCAAAATCCTTTGGCGTCGGCATTTCACGCGTGCAATTGGTGACTGGACAAACGCACAAAAACAAGCAGTTTCTGATCCAGGAGCCAAGCCGCCTCCCCCCGGAAGTGTTCCAAACTTAGGGAACCTCTGATTAATTCTGGGCGCGCGGCTATGAGATTCGAAACGGTCTCCGGCAAGGCGCGGATCGCAGCTAATAGCTAGACTATTGGCAAGATTCGCAACGCCGCAGGGGGCCGTTTCGGACTCATAGACGCCGTTCATGAATTAATCAGAGGTTCCTTAGGTTGTTTTTCTTAATCGACGCTACAAAATGCGATTTTCAGAGGCTTCCCGCGCCTGCCTGTCAAGACATCCGCTCGACGGTGGTTTATAGTCCGGCACAGTTCTGGTTAAGCGGTGGAAAAAATGAGGCTACTTCGAATACTCATGTCGACCTTAGCGACAGCAGCCCTCATCACCAGCTGCGGGCAGGGCAATGGCACGCAATCAGCAAGCCGTAACGTACAAACCGAGCCGGCCGACGTTACGTCAAAAGCTTTCGGTAACTATGTGCTGCATTTCAACGCTATATCCACCAATCAACTTGCACCGGAAGTTGCACGAACATATAACATCGTCCGCAGCAAAAACCGAGCCATGCTGAACGTGTCGATTATTAAGAGCCTCGACGGTGGGCTCGGAGTCTCACAGGCCGCAGCGGTGACCGCGACAGCTGCAAATCTGACTGGCCAACTAAAGAACCTGACCCTGCGGGAAATCCGGGAAGACAACGCTATTTATTATATCGGAGATGTTGCTGTGGCAAATTCCGAAACGCTCATTTTTAATATCGATGTTGTCCCCGAGGGTGAAACGGATCGGTTGTCGGTTCGATTTTCCCGACAGTTTTTTGCCGATTAAATGACAATAGCAGTCTGCTAAAACGACCCCTAGCGGGTAAAAGATACGATAACAAACGCCGTGATCCGCTCAGTCAACGGGAATCGATCACGCGGCTTTTCAACCTGATGACATCACCACGGGCTATATACAAAAGATCCGCGATTTTCCCGATCATGTAATCCTCGTACTTATCGAGAGTATTGTCGGCCAGAGCAATCCGCCAAAGCATTTCGATCACCGTTGTCTTTTCTTCGTAACTCATCTCGTCGTGTAACAGGCGCGTAAACTCGCGAAGAGACACTGAATTCTCCACAGCCGTTTCCGCAGCCTCCAACAGAGTGCGAGACTCTCCTTCCGAAAGTCCGAAGTTGGTGGCCAATTGTCTCCGCATTTCGGCATCCTCAACCTCTTGACGGTCGTGGTCTGCCCGGGCAATTTCAACCAGCAACACGGCTGTGGACAATTGAATCCGGTCTTGGCCATCATCTTGGTGACCCGGTGCCTCCGGCAATCTGAATAAACTACGCAATTTCCCAATCATTTATCATTCCACTTCGCGCCGAAATACGAAACTATTGTCTGGCGCAACAGAGTTAAACAGCCATGAAAGAAATGCCCCACCTCAGGTAACACGATAAGTTCAGGACCTGGCGCCAGATTGTTCAGCCATTCGATAACCTCGCTGCAGGCAACCACCTCATCAGCCTCTCCCTGGACCACCAGCCACGGACAGTCCGGCTGCGAACTCTGTAATAAACCTTGCATGCGCGATACTGCAGGAGCAACAGTTACCAGCTGGCATGGGTGTGTGCTTAGAGCCGCCCGACAAGCTACCATCGCACCGAATGAAAACCCCACCAGGCAGAGTTCAGCGCCTGAGTATCGATCCAGTGCCCAGTCAATTACGCTGAGCGTATCGTCTGTTTCGCCGATACCACCTCCGTACTCCCCTTCACTTGCACCAACACCACGAAAATTATAGCGAATAGCCGGTAGCCCCAAATCGTTCATCGATCGAGCCAGCGTATGCACAACCTTATTCAACATCGTGCCTTGATATTGCGGATGAGGATGACACAACACAGCCACTTTTTGCTCGCGCAGTTCTTTCGGTTCCTCCAGCAATGCCTCCAGCTGACCTGCCGGGCCTGGTATGGTTATCGCCTCTCGCAGCGACGGTCCCCTGGCCACGATATTTTGACCTCCATGTCGGGCTTTTTTAATCCTGAAGAGTGGCACATTTTAGAGCATTAAAAGCCACACGCCAGTCGAACGCGCCGTGAATGATTTATCATTGTCCGCTTACGGAAAACCTGTCGAATCCCATGCATCAGATCATCGAGACGGAACTTCAATTCGGACCCTACATCTATCACCCGCTCCCCGTGGTGCTGACGCGAGGGGAAGGATGCTATGTCTGGGATACCGAAGGGAACCGCTACCTGGACATGATGAGCGCTTACTCGGCCGTAAGTCACGGTCACGCTCACCCCCGTCTGGTTCTGGCCTTACAACAACAAGCGGCGAGATTGAGCGTCGTTTCACGCGCATTTTATACCGATCGGCTTGCCCCTTTCCTGAAAAAGGCCTGCGAACTGAGCGGCATGGACAAAGCCTTACCAATGAATACCGGTGTCGAGGCTGTCGAAACCGCGCTGAAAACTGCACGTAAGTGGGCTTACGAAGCGAAAGGAGTGCCTGCCGACAAAGCCGAAATTATCGTCTGCCGCGGAAACTTCCACGGCAGGACAATAACTGCAATCGCAATGTCCTCGGAGCCGAAGTACCGGAAGAATTTCGGCCCTTTCGCCCCCGGCTTTCGCCTGATCGATTATGGTGACGCCACTGCGCTCGAAAAAACCATCAACGCCAACACGGCCGCATTTCTGGTCGAGCCGATTCAAGGTGAAGGCGGGATAATCGTACCTCCGGATGGTTATCTCGCCGCCTGCGCGGACATTTGCCGACGCAACGACGTGCTTTTGATTTGCGACGAGATTCAAACAGGCCTGGGGCGCACCGGTCGTTTCCTGGCAAGTGAGCACGATAACGTAAAACCCGATGGAGTTTTACTTGGTAAAGCCTTGGGTGGCGGTCTCTACCCGGTGTCGATGTTCCTCGCCCGGCGTGACATTATGGACATTTTCGCACCAGGAGATCACGGTAGCACCTTCGGTGGAAATGCTCTGGCGGCAACCATCGGCCTTGAAGCATTAAATGTATTGGTTGACGACAAACTTGTGGATAACAGCCAAACTCTCGGTAAATATCTGCGACAGGGCCTGCGAAGCCTCAGCTCGCCTTTAGTCACCGAGGTCCGTGGTCGCGGACTCCTGATTGGCATGGAAATAGATCCGGCGCGAGTCAGTGCCAGAACGGTATGCGAGCGCCTGATGGAGCATGGAATATTGACCAAGGAAACTCACCAGACGGTGGTACGACTGGCTCCCCCACTGATTGTCGACCGGGAAACAATCGATCTCGCACTGCAGGCTATTGGCAACACGCTCAGGCAGCTGGCAGCGTAGCGGGCCAGTAAGCGTTGACTGCTATCCCCGCCAATTTGTATCTAATACGACAGAATGAGGAGGTTCAATCATGCAGCTCAAATCGACCAGTTTTGCAGACAACGACCGCATACCGGAACGTTGTGCCTTCGGCGTTCCGGATCCGGTCGATCACATGCAACTAGGCGCCAACCAGAATCCTCAGTTGAGCTGGTCTGGAGTGCCCGAAGAGGCCAAGTCACTCGTATTGTTGTGTATCGATCCCGATGTGCCGTCATCAGTCGAGAATCTCAACCAAGAGGGCAAAGTCATTGCCGCAGATTTACCACGAGTGGATTTCACTCATTGGGCAATGATCGACATGACTCCGAGGGACAGCTCGATCGCAGAAGGTGACTGTTCTAATGGCGTGACAGTAAGCGGTAAAAAAACACCTCCCGGACCCGAAAACTCACGACAGGGCATTAATGACTACACGAGCTTCATGGCCGGCGATGCAGACATGGAAGGCGACTATTTCGGCTACGATGGCCCCTGCCCCCCGTGGAACGATGAGCGACTTCATCACTATCATTTCGTTTTATACGCGATAGATCTTGTTACCTGCCCCGTTCAGGACATGTTCACAGGCGCCGACGTCAAACAGGCCATAGAATCGCACATCTTGGCCGAAGCCTGCCTGGTAGGAACGTATAGTCTGAACCCCGAAGTTCGTTGAGCTTTCATCGATGCAGGTGTTCTACGCTGTACACGCATCGAAAAATTCGACTTAGAGCACATGATATTGCCAGCCGTCGCTATCCGTTCAGTCACTAAGCGACTTGGGTCGACACGGGCACTCGACGCTGTGTCGGTCGAATTGCCCACGGGTCAAACAACAGCCATTCTGGGTGAAAGCGGATGTGGCAAGACGTCACTTCTTCACCACATCAACGGTTTACTAAAACCCGACGATGGCAGCGTAGAGGTATTCGGGCAACCAATCGATTATCAGCGCCTGCCTGAGCTACGGCGTCGAATGGGCTATGCCGTTCAATCCGTCGGCTTGTTTCCGCACCTTACGATCACTGCCAACATTGCGCTGGTAGCACGCCTGTCCGGATGGGCGACAGCGCGTATCGAGGAACGCACCGAACACCTTATGGAAACGATGAAGCTCAGCAGTGCACTGCTGAGTCGGTTTCCTCATGAATTATCGGGTGGGCAGCGCCAGCGTGTGGGTATTTGTCGCGCGATGATGTTGAATCCTGATTTGCTATTATTGGATGAGCCTTTCTCGGGTGTTGACCCGATTACCAGAACCCGCATTCACGAAAACTTTCTGTCTCTCCTGCGGGAAGAGCCATCCACGACCGTACTCGTCACTCATGACGTCCGCGAAGCCGTACGACTTGCTTCGAACCTCGTAATTATGGAGCAAGGTCGGATACTGCAGACCACCACGGTAAAGGAGGCCCTGGCTAATCCAGCGACTGCGAGTATCGCCCGCTTGTTCGAAGAACAACTGTCGGTGTATCAGAACGAATGAAATCTATTCTGGCCGGCATTGTGCTGATCTCCCTAATCTCTCCTGTGGGTGCTGATTCCCAACCTATAGTCGTCGGCAGCAAAAATTTCACAGAAAATTACCTGCTCGCGGAAATCATGGCACAGGTGCTGGAATCCAAAGGGTTTACCGTCGAGCGGCGCTTCGGTTTCGGTGGCACAAAGATCTGCTATGAAGCATTGCGGAACGGCGAAATTGACGTATATCCGGAATACACCGGCACCATCCAGCAGGTCATTCTAAAGACTGCGGAACCGCTAAACGTCAGTCAATTAACGATGGCATTGCTCGCCGAAGGTCTGCGAATTCTCCAGCCTCTGGGATTCAATAACACTTACGCTCTGGCAATCACTGAAGAACTTGCCACCCGCCTCCACATCGAGCGTATTTCCGATCTTGCGGGGCATAAGCAGCTCCGGGCTGGGTTCAGTCATGAATTTCTGAACCGACCGGACGGGTGGCCCCGGCTGATGGAGGTCTACGGGCTAAATATGCGGGTCACCGGAATTGAGCACGGTCTAGCGTACCAGGCCATCGACACGGGCGGAATCGACGTCACCGATGCTTATTCTACCGACGGTGATTTAATTCGTTACAAGCTGCGGATTCTCGAGGATGACCGAGCGGTTTTCCCTGCCTATCTGGCTGTACCATTTATTCGCGACGAGCTTAATCCCCGAGCTGCGAGAATCCTCGATAACCTGGCGGGAACCCTTAGTGATGAGACCATGCGCCAGTGGAACGCCGAGATCGTCGTGGCTGGTCTGACTATTCCCGAAGTAGCAGGCAAATTTCTCGCGTCCGTCGGTCAAAACACTGAAACCACCACGCCACGGCACGGTCTGGCGGCAAAGTTGCTGCGCAATACCGGCCGACACCTGGAGCTGACGTTCACGGCACTGATATTGGCCTGCATCATCGGCACGGGACTGGCCGTTCTCGTATATAGATCTGCAACCTGGTCGGGGATCATCGTTTACGTCGCTGGCCTGCTGCAGACGATCCCGTCAATTGCATTGCTGGCCCTGATGATCCCGTTATTCGGCGTAGGCGTGGTGCCGGCCATCACCGCATTATTCCTGTATTCGCTGTTGCCGATAGTACGCAGCGCCGTGACAGCACTGACCACTGTCGACCCGGTCTATCGGGAAGTAGCCGAGGCGATGGGGCTCACCCAGGGTCAGCAGTTACGCCATGTTCTACTACCGTTGGCGGCACCACACATACTCGCCGGAATCCGTACGGCCGCGGTAATCAGTATCGGCACCGCAACGCTGGCCGCTTTCATCGGCGCGGGTGGCCTCGGCGAGCCTATCGTTACGGGATTGGCATTAAACGATACCAATCTGATCCTGCAGGGCGCGATACCTGCTGCGCTGTTGGCAATTCTTGCCGAGTTGGCGTTTTCCGGGCTCGAGCGTTTATTGATTCCGGCCCATCTTCGAGCACATTGATAGAATCAATTCCGGACTCTCATGCAACATTCGGGCTAGGAACTCAGTTCCAGCAATAATCGATTCAGTCTCTGCACATAGGCTCCCGGATCGGACAGCTGTCGGCCGTCAGCCAGACTCGCCTGATCAAACAGGACTTTGGTCAGGTCTCCAAAGCGCTCATCATTCGATTCGCCGTCCAGCTGTTGAATCAGCGGATGATCCATATTGATTTCGAATATCGGTTTGCTGTCCGGCACGGATTGACCAGCTGCTTCCATGATCCGCCGCATCTGTGTGCCCATGTCATATTCGCCGATGGCCAGACAGGCAGGTGAATCCGTGAGGCGGTCAGTTACCCGGATCTCCTGAACCTCGTCCTTTAACTGTTCACGCAGACGATCCAGGAATTCCTTATGCTCGCCATCATCGCCATCATCACCGTCATCGCCGTCTTGGTCCTGCTGCTGATCATCAGCATCACCAAGCTGGAGCTCACCTCGACGAACGTCACGAAATTCCATTCCGTCAAATTCGCGGAGATGTCCCATTAACCATTCATCGATCGGATCACCAAGTAACAGTACTTCGACCCCCTGTTTTCTGAATACCTCCAGATGCGGGCTGGATCGGGCGGCCTTGAAACTGTCTGCAGTGACATAATGGATCTTGTCCTGCCCTTTCTTTTTACGAGAAACGTAATCAGCCAAAGATTGATCCTGTTTTTCCTGCCCGCTATGGGTCGTAGAAAACCGCAGCAATCCGGCAATCTTTTCATTGTTCGACGGATCTTCAGCAGGCCCTTCCTTGATCACCCGCCCAAACTCATCCCAGAATCCCTGGTATTTTTCCGAGTCGTCAACCGCTAGTTTCGCCAGCATGTCGAGAACGCGTTTCGTCAGCGCACTGCGGATGGAGTCTACTGCCGCATCCTGCTGCAGTAGCTCTCGCGAAATATTTAATGAGAGATCATTGGAATCAACGATACCGCGCACGAACCGCAGGTAGAGCGGAAGAAACTGCTCCGCATCGTCCATGATGAAAACCCGCTGAACATAAAGCTTCAAACCTAGCGGTGATTCTCGATTCCATAAATCGAATGGCGGACGTGCCGGAATAAAAAGCAAACTCGTGTATTCCCGCTTGCCCTCAACCCGGTTATGACTCCATATCAAAGAGTCCTGAAAATCATGAGCAATGTGCTTATAGAATTCCTGGTACTCCTGATCTGATATTTCACTTCGCGGGCGCGTCCAGAGGGCTTTTGCTGTGTTTACTGTTTCCAGCTTCCCGGGTTCCTTGTCCTTGTCATCCTCGCCGGACTCTTTATCTGTAATAGCCGGCATCAGCACCGGGAAGGCTATGTGGTCCGAAAATTTACGGATCAAACTGCGCAACCGGAAATCATCAGCGAATTCCGCCGCATCTTCCCTCAAATGCAGTAAAACCCGGGTACCGCGCTCAGGCCGGTCAATTGCCTCAACGCTAAACTCGCCCTGCCCATCGGAACTCCAATGAACCCCGTCCTCCGACGCCGCTCCCGCGCGACGCGTAAACACATCCACCCGGTCTGCGACTATGAACGAGGAATAGAATCCAACGCCGAATTGACCGATCAAGTTTGCATCAGGGCGTGACTCACTGGATATTTGATTTAGATATTCCGCAGTGCCGGACCGTGCGATAGTGCCGAGTTGCTGGACCACTTCATCCCGACTCATGCCGATACCATTATCGCTAACGCTGATCGTCCGGGCGTCAGGATCGAATTCAATTTGAATCTGGAGCTCTGGCGAACCTTCTAGAAGTTTTTCATCGGCCATAGCTTCAAAGCGCAGCTTATCGGCGGCATCAGATGCGTTAGATATCAGCTCCCGTAAAAATATCTCCCTATTACTGTAGAGAGAATGGATCATCAGGTGCAGAAGTTGCTTAACCTCTGCCTGAAATCCCAGTGTTTCGCTCGCAGTAGATGTAGTCATTATTAACCTTTATTGCTACCGGCTGGCCCGGTCCGAACAAACTATTTCGACTCGCCGCACGCGGACGAGCCATCGATTAACGCGGCTGACTGCCAACCGCAAATGATTTATGGGGGTCCTGAACCGGGATTTCAAGTCCTGCTGAAGACACATGGCCACCCAGAACCCTCTGAGAAGAGGCTCTGACTTGACATCGCCCGCTGCCCTGGTGATTGCCCGGAGATCTCGGGGCTTGGGAGGCGCTTATCGCTCGGTTGGCCTAAGCCGAACCATGCCAGAAAAAACGCAGAGCCGATAGGTCAATTCAGTGAAAATATACGTCGCCACTGCAACGATGCAGATACCGAGGGCAATAGGACTGACGATTACGGCAAAGCAGATAGCACCGATTTTTAGAATATTTCTGGCGGTATGTCCATGGTAGCCAGCCCAGACCAGCCGCAGCAAAAAGACGCTGCTATCGAACGTATCAAGTAGCTTGGGAAACCGCTCCATTAGCGCGGTCGGTTTGTATTGACGACATACAAATTTGGTTTCTTGGGTTGCTCACTGGTATCAACGGCTTCTTCCCCGTCGGTGACCTTCCCCTTCACAACCGAGACCGCTTTTTCGATCCACGCCCGCCGGTTGACAGTATCCTCATTTGTAATTAGATCATCGCTATGTTTCATGTCTGACATAGTCTTAGTCTTTTTCCGTATTCATCTTTCGCTTGCAGTCACAGTATGGTCGCAAAACGATAATAAATCTATCGTCAACGGTCGGCCGTGAAAACAATCACACCCTCGTGAAAATGGTCACGCTCTATAACACCTAATCGGTTAGCCTTCGATTAATGCCGACACTTTACATAAGCGGCAATGCGTCTTGCGATTTTCAGGGCAGGCAATCTTATAAGATTTTTTTAATTTACCGAATTACCGAGTATTGTTGTTATTCGTCCGGGCGCCAGTCACGTCGAACTCGGTCTGACCAATTGCGATACCCTTTCCAGGTATACAATCCAGGATCAAGAGGAGTTCGTCTTTTTTCCGGAGCCTGTACACGTGTCAACCAACGACGATAGGCCTCCCAACCACTAACATCCTTGCCGTCAGCGGCAACCAATCCCTTTTCTCGGCGGTCGCTCAACGCAGACTCGTGGTTCGATTCTTTGCGATCATTCGAACCATTACCAGCGAAGTTCGGTACCAGGGAATTTATTTTATTTTCGCTCATCAGGTTATACCTAACATGTAAGAGTGCCAGCAGATTACGCAGTCACGAGCAGACACGCTATGAACTGCATCACAGCAACACCCATTTAACTTGTTGATTATGCGAACAGTTCAGGCTTGTTTGTCGAACATAATCACAGCAGAAGCCGATAGCAGGGTTTATATTTTCTACCGGCTAAACGCATCCGCCCCTGGCTGACGAATGCAGCAAGCAAATGATCCAAATGCGACATCAGATCCGCATCGCCATGTATCTCAAACGGGCCGCCTGCCTCGATAGCACGAATCCCATGGTCCTTAACGTTACCCGAAACAACCCCCGAGAACGCACGACGTAGATTGGAAGCCAGGGCATGAGCACCCTGATTCCTGTGAATCTCCAAGGCGGCCATAGCCTCATGCGTTGCCAGAAATGGCGTCTGGAAATCATACTCTATTTTCAGGCGCCAGTTAAAATAGAACGCATCCCTTTGACTCCGCCGATAATCCGTGACCTGCCGTATAGCATCGGCGGCGATAGTTGCAACGCGCCCGGCATTCCCGATTTCAATTCGATAGTGTTGCTTTGCTTCTGCGCCGAGAGTTGCACTTACAAAATGATCAATTTCTGAAAAGTACTCGGCCGTAGACTTCGGACCAGTCAAGATCACTGGCACGTGGACATCGCGATTATCGGGATTCATTAGAATACCCAACAAAAAAAGCAACTCTTCTGCTGTACCTACTCCACCTGGGAAAATAATGATGCAGTGTGCGACGCGCACGAACGCCTCCAGACGTTTTTCCATATCCGGCATGATGACTAAACTATTTACAATGGGGTTTGGAGACTCCGCAGCAATAATGCCCGGCTCCGTGACACCGATATACCGGCCGTTTCTGATGCGCTGTTTCGCGTGAGAAATTGTGGCGCCCTTCATCGGCCCTTTCATGGCCCCGGAGCCGCATCCCGTGCAAACGTTCAATTTACGCAATCCGAGCTGGTATCCCACCTCTTTCGAGTAATCGTATTCCCGGCGGCCAATAGCGTGCCCACCCCAGCACACGACCAGGTCCGGATCTGCCGGCAATCGAAAAATTCCGGCATTTCGCAAGATGTGAAAGACCGCATTGGTTATACCGTCACTGCTTTTAAAGTCGAGATTCTCTGTTATCTCAACTTCACTACTGACATACACAACGTCACGAACCACCGCAAACAATAGCTCTCTGATGCCACGTATCATTTCTCCATCAACGAACGCATCGGCCGGCGCATTTGTGAGCGCCAGTTTGATTCCCCTCTCCTGCTGGATGATTCGAACGTCAAATCCGGCATGTTGCTCGAGAACTTCGCGAGCATTATCCGTCCGGCTGCCAACATTCAGCGTCGCAAGAGCACATCGTCTGAATATCTCATGTTGATCACCTTCCCCGATGCTATGCAGGCGATCGACCTCATGCTGCGACAACACTTCGAGGCTTCCCTCTGGCATCACTTCAACAATTGTTTCTTTCGTAGGCATCAGATCATTTTCCCACGGCATTCCCATTCGGATTGTGCCGCCTGAGGGCTTTCCAACACCTGGCTAGGGGAGAATTTCGATCGGAGTGTTGTTGTCGGTCATCAACCAGATGTCAACCATGTTGGAATTAGAGACGGCGATACACCCGTCAGTCCAGTCCGTCCAGCGATAATAGTCTGGTGAATGGATAGGAACATTTGGTTGGCCGTGGATCATTATTTGGCCACCGGGTGACAAACCCTGACGTTCCGCATCATGATTGTCATTACCGTTAGGATAAGAAATCAGTATGGACAAGAAGAAATCGCTAGCGGGATTACGTTCTGTAAGCTTGTAACTGCCTTCTGGCGTGCGGAAGTCACCCTCGGACAGTTTGTCGCCCTTTGGTACCAGTCCCAGAGCAATGTCCACGCTCTTAAGAATATGATCTTTTTTCAAAAGGAAAAGTTTTCGCTCCGACTTCTTGATCAAAACTCGGTCTGCCATTTCCAATTCTGCAGCGGAAACGGGCGCCAGAAGACTAATCGAAACAAAAATAATAAAGCAGACTCGCAAAAGTATTTTGAGTACTGGACACATGGTTACAACACTAAAACTAAACCTGAAAACATAAACCGTGAAAAACTATCGCTCGATTAAGAACTATCAGCAAGTGTCGGGACACTCTCTGCCACACTTCCGGCCAATTCGATCTGAGGAAAAACGATCTGCGTACCGGGCTGCACGAGATCCAGATCGAGATCCGGATTATACTGACGCAATAACCAAATAGGGATCTTGTAGCGTCTCAGCGTCAACACAAATAATGACTCACCGCGACGCATCCGATGAATCGTCGTATCGGTGATACGGTATCGAATGAAGAATGCTTCCTGCATCTCCCGGTGAAACGCAATTCGTCTGGCCGCGAATTGATTTGCATCCACATCAGCGAACTTCAACCGCACGCGCTGTCCAATAACGAGCAGCTGTCGGAACGAGAAGCCATTCAACTCCCTAAGCTCCTGGGTCCGAAGCTCCAGCCAATCCGCGTAATGACCGAGAGTCTCAGCAGCCTGCGCCTCGATTGTGTCACCGGCCGAAACGAGGTAGTCGCTCGGATCTGCCAGTAGCGGTGACGCCACGCCCGCATCCACTATTCGATCGACCGACTGTCCGGCATTTTCTTCTGCAAATTTCCCCGCGTCATCGATTACAGAATCACTCACAACTAATGCCGTAGACGGTTCGACCTGGTCTGTCATCGACGATTCGACCCGGTTTGTCATAGAGGGTTCACCCAAAATCAATGCCCTCCACAGTTCGAGCGGGTCCGCATTAACCGACGCAATGAAAGGATCAACTTGGTCCTCGGTAACCGGATCGACTTCCACCGATGCGATGGAAGGCTCGGCCCGGCCTTCCGGCACATCAGCCAATAAAGCATCTGCAGGGGCCGCGGCCAAAGGCAATTTCTGCTGGGCGTCCGTCGTTTCATTGTCGGCAACGACTGTCTCGATTGCATCCGATTTTGGCGGGGTGATTGTATCGGCGGTGAGTACCAATTCTTGTCCGAGGTAGATTCGATTTCTGTTAGGCAACGAATTGAGCGCGAGCAATTGCCGCTCCTCGACCCCCGCGCGGCTGGCAATCGTACTCAATGTATCGCCGGTTTGAACGACATAGGTATTCGAATCTTTGGGGATCACAGCCGTCGATACGGGTCCGCTGTACGGCAGATTCAACACCAGGCCAGCCCGAATACGATGCCGGCTTCGCAGTCCGTTCATCGCAACCAGTTCAGAGACACTCGTCCCGTACCGTGCGGCGATGACCGACAGGCTTTCGCCACGCTCCACTTTATGATGCAGATCGGGTGTCTGCACGGTAAATCGCCGATCGATCGATATTCCCGCGAGAACGACTCTTGGTTCGCTGCCCGGCCCGATATCGGGCAGACGCAACTCGTAGCCCCGCGGGGCATACTTGGTTCCGCTCCACACCGGTGACAGTAAGGCCGGGTTGTATTGCTTCAGCGTGGCTCTGGAAACGCCAAAAGCATTTTCCAGCGTTTCCACTGCCAAATAGTCCGGTAGAATTACGACGCTGTCTGCCCTTGGCCGATCCTTCGTAACGGGGCCAAAATACTTTTCGATATTTTGGTCAACTTCATGAGCCGCCAGGAAAGCAACATAAAAATTTCGTGACGCAAACCCAAACGTACGACCGTCGTATTTTCTCAGGATTACCTCAATATCATCGGTGCCCAACTGTTTCACGGCACGCCGCATGCCGGCGACACCATGGTTATAGGCCGTGATCGCCAACGGCCAGGATTTCAAAATCGAATAGTTGTATTGCAACAGGCTTGCCGCCGCAACACTGGATAAAAACGGATCGCGCCGTTCGTCGACTACATGATCAATCTGCATGAAGCGGCGTCCGGTTGAGCGCGTGAACTGCCAAAGGCCTGCGGCACCGACGAAAGATCGAGCTATCGGGTTATAAGATGATTCGACATGCGGCAACGAAACCAGGGCTGCCGGTACCCCGGCATTTTCCAGACTAAGCAGTATGTGGTCCCGCCATTGACCAGACCGAATCAAGCCTTCGAAAAAACGATCCGCCAGGCCCTGCTGGAAGCGCACTCGACCAGCTGCCTTACGCAATTCGGCGTTACTTACATCGTCTGGCCATAGCGCGAGGACGCGTTTTTGATCCGCGGTCAGGCCCTGTCTTTTACCAGCGGCGAGAGCATTCAAAATCCGCTGATATTTTTTGCGTGCAGTCTCGGAAATCTTTCGCCGTTTGCTGGAACTTGCGCCTGTTGGTATCGCAACAGTTTCATAAATTATACCCAGCTTCCGATTGTCATGAACAAACGCCTGGTTCGTGTTGATCTCGGTGAATACACCCCGCCAGAACACAATATCGGGCTCAAGTCCGATTGGCCGCGGGAGAGTTTCAGCCATCAGCGGCAACGCAAACAGCAGCAGAAAAACTATAAATAATCGCCCAATCATAAAAAGGTCTGCTTCACCTGATCCGATTCGCATAACACCACACAAAAAGCTGCGCGGGCCTCTGTACGATCCCGCGCGGCAAAAACACATAAGCTTGTCGAGCATACGACCGAACCACTCCCTCAGGTGCTGACCAGCTTCACATAATTGATAGGTCAACTATTTTCAGTTGGCGGCACAACTACGGGGAACCAGTGGTAATTCCTTCTACTGACTTCTAAAACCTGTTACTGTTTCTCGGAAATTCTCTGATTTTTCTAGTGTTTCTGGTTACTTTCTAGGAAGAGATTTAACCGTTTCGGCAATCATGAATCAAGTGGAGCGACCCACATACGACCGCGTGAGAGATAAAGGGATCGCTATACGGGCTTTATGCTGCATTGCATTGCCCATTGTCCTTTCATGGGTTCTGGTGGCTTGTGATCCACCACCAACATCGCAAACCTCCACTACACAAGAAATCCCGCATGACAATGGTGCCGCTGCGGACGAAATAGTTCGGCCCAGCACGGAACCATCCGCCGCCCAGCCTGACCCGGTTCCAGGCGACGCGACGATACAGCCGGATGGGTCACGCGCAGTATCTGCCGTGGAAGGCATGGCTTCCGAGCCTGTCGGAAGCGCTCAGGAGACAGGTTCTTTCGTCGCAGACGCCGCATCGACTGAATCTCGAGAAAGCGACTCCGCAGAATTGCCGGTGGGTATCCAGCTTCTGGGCACAACGGTTCCACCCGGTACCGCGCAGCGTCTGATGTGGTCCGCCAGCCAGATCTTCGAGGGCATATCGACAGAAACGCCGGTGCTGGTTGTCAATGGACGTCGCGAGGGGCTTACTTTGTGCCTGACTGCAGCGATACATGGCGACGAATTGAATGGTATCGAGATGGTTCGCCAGGTAATGCACGACCTGGACCCTGAGAAACTTAAAGGCGCCGTGATCGGTATTCCGATAGTCAATCTTCAGGGCTTTCGGCGCGGCTCCCGATACCTGCCGGACCGCCGGGATCTGAATCGCTATTTTCCCGGTAATCCTTCGGGAAGCTCCGCAGCGAGAATCGCTCATTCATTGTTCGAGAAAATCATCCGGCACTGTGACTCGCTGGTTGACCTGCACACGGGTTCCTTCTACCGCACAAATCTCCCACAACTGCGCGCTGATCTTCGGTATTCCAAAATCAAGGAACTGACTCAGGGATTCGGCGGAATAGTAGTCTTGCACAGCGTGGCGGCAGCCGGAACTCTGCGACGCGCGGCTACCGATGCTGGTATTCCGGCTATTACACTGGAGGCCGGCGAGCCACTGCGTCTGCAAACCGCCAAGGTCAGTCAGGGCGTAACCGGTATTTTCAAACTGCTTGATACCCTGGATATCGTCAGTCGGATTCAACTACTGTCACCGCCAGAACCGGTTTTTTACCAATCCACCTGGGTGCGTGCAGATCATGGCGGAATTCTTTTCAGCGTTGTGCGACTCGGACAGGAGATAGAAACCGGCGACGTCCTCGGGACCATAACGGATCCGATAACCAACGCGCAGAATCTTATCTATTCTCCGGCAAAAGGTCGCATTCTAGGCATGGCTTTGAACCAGGTCGTCATGCCAGGGTTTGCTGCATTTCGTATAGGGATTGAAACCGATGGACCTCCCACGGACACCGTCGTCGCCTCCCTGGAGTGGAACGGCGAGAATGGAGACGGTGAGGTGACTGTATCTCCGGGCATCGCACCCGCAGAACCCAACGAAGAGCATGATGACAGCCTGATATCGGATCTCGAAGAACGCTCCGAATAAAGCAATACTCGCAGAAGGCTTGCCCAAGTCCCGGTGGTCCGGCAAAGTTACATCGATGGGTTCAAAAACTGGCACCGCGAAAACTGACGCGGAAAAAATTAAACCTGGAAAAGACGATTCAGGAGAGATCCCGCTGTATCGATTCTGGCAGCCATACTATTGGCCGCTTTGGTTGGCTCTGCTGGTTCTCCGCGTTCTGATTCTATTGCCTTTTCGACAACAAATTCGCGTTGGCCGGCTAATCGGCCGATTGGGCCTCTGGATGCTGCCGAAGCGGCGGAAAATAGCTGCTATAAATCTATCATTGTGCTTTCCTGAACTGAGCAAGGACGCCCGGAACGAATTGCTGATAAAGCACTTCGAATCGCTAGGTATCGGGCTTCTTGATCTTGGCATGGCCTGGTGGGCCAGTGATGCCAGACTGGCGAAACTGATTCATATCGATGGCCTGGAAAATTTACTGCAACCATTGAGAGACAGGCATAGCGTCGTTATTCTGAGCGGACATTTTGCTGCAGTGGAACTGACTGGCAGAGTGACGCGCGAGAAAATTCGTGACGTCGGCGTAATGTACCGACCGTCTCGTAATCCGTTCGTCGATCAAATACTGCGTCGTGGCCGCAGCCGCTCGGCATCGATACTTATTCCTAAAGACAGCCTGCGGCAAATGTTACGAACACTAAAGCAAGGCATACCAATCTGGTATGCATCCGATCAAAGTTATAACCGGAAATACCACGCTCTGGTGCCATTTTTCGGTGAACCGGCAATGACGAACGCGGCGCTTACGCATATCGCAAGAATGACGGATTCGGTGGTTGTGCCATACTTTTCTCGTCGCCTCGAGAACGGCAGCGGATATTATGGTGAGTTTTTACCCGCTTTGGAAAATTTCCCAAGTGCGGACCCTGCGGCGGATGCTCTGCGAATCAATAAACTACTGGAAGAAAAAATTCGTCTGGCTCCTGAGCAGTACTATTGGATTCATCGACGTTTCAAGGACCGCCCGGCACCTCACCCGGACCCTTACACGAATACTGATGATGGGTCGTAAATATCGAGATTGAACCAGTGGCCACAGAACCCTGGTGCAATGAACCCGATCAAGCTTTCTCGAGCACCGTCAGAACACCGCCCACCACCTGATCAGGCTTTATGTCCCGAAGGCAACGCAGGTGCTTTAGTGGGCAGTTGCGGCTGAAACAAGGACTGCATTCGAGGTCCAGGTAATAAGTCGTCTTATGCTTCGTCAGTGGTGGCGTGAATTTCGGCGAACTCGAACCATAAATTGCCACGACGTGAGTTCCGGCCGCGGCAGCGACGTGCATCAGGCCGGAATCGTTTGACACAGCGACCCGCGAGGCCGAAAGAATGTCTATGGCATCCTCAAGACGCGTCATACCGCACAGGTTTTGTACTGAATCACCGGCGTATTTCCGGATTTCCTCGCCCACCGATCGTTCAGCTTCAGAGCCCAGCACAAAGACTTCAACTCCTGCTCGCGCCAATTGCCCGGCCATTTCTGCAAAATGCTCAATTGGCCAGCATTTCGCCGGGCCGTAGGCCGCTCCCGGCATTAGCGCGACCAGCGCACGGCTGTCTTTAATATCAAATCGCCTCAGCAACTCTGATCGGTTTTGTTCATCAATTTCTAATTTCGGTTGCGGTGGTTCAGGCAAATTCGACCCTGGCGGCAAGCCAAGCGCCATAAGTCGTTTTACCGTTTGATTGAGAACCACACGGTCGAGTTTTCGAACATCGTTGAGAAGACCGAACCGCATTTCACCGCGAAACCCGGTGCGCAGCGGAATGTCAGCGAAAAATGGCACCAATGCAGCCTTCATCGAGCGGGGCAGGACGATGGCACGATCATAGCCCACAGCGCGGAGCTTACGCCCAATTGCAAATCGCTTACGCAGGCCGATTTGCCCATGACCCAGCGGCATCGGAACGGTGTTCCGAACCTCCGTCATTCGCATCAGAAGCGCCTGTGACCAGACAGGGGCGACAACGTCGATTAACACGGCAGGGTTGTCTCGCCTGAGCAGCTTTAGTAAAGATTGGACCATCACCATGTCGCCGATCCATGCAGGCCCGACAATCAGGATTTTTTCAGGAATTTTTTCGGTGTCAGTCCCCACTCGATGGCCTGCCGATAATATCCAGATAGCGTTGCACGCCATCCTCAATGCTCAGAAACCCGGCATCAAAACCTGCGGCTAGCAAGCCGGACATGTCTGCCTCGGTAAAACTCTGATAACTTTCTTTAAGGCTTTCTGGAAACGGGATGTACTTAATGCTGCCATGGCTGTGCCAGCGAATAACAGCATTGGCTACGTCATTAAATGTTCGGCATTTGCCTGTACCCAAATTGTAGATTCCAGAACATTCAGGGTGATCAAGCAGCCACAGATTAACTGCTGCGACATCATCTACGTGGATAAAATCTCTTTGCTGCTTCCCTCGCTCGTAGCCACCGCTACCCTCAAACAACCTCACTTCATCACCGTGAATCAACTGCTGATGGAAATGGTAAATGACACTGGCCATGCTGCCTTTATGTTGTTCGCCAGGCCCATAAACATTGAAATATCTTAATCCGGCTACCTGGGACTCGGCTGCCGGTAGAAATTGTCGCACATACTGATCAAACATCAGTTTAGAAAATGCATAAGCATTAATGGGTCGTTCACAGTGACGCTCAACGGCAAATTCCCTCCCGGCACCGTAGACGGAAGCTGACGATGCATACAGGAATGGAATACGTTTATCGAGACAGTAATGCAGCACATACTTCGAATACTCGAAATTGGTCTGCATCATGAAGCGCCCGTCCCACTCCGTCGTTGTGGTGCACGCGCCCTGGTGAAAAACAGCCTGAATGTCAGACGAACCAAGCTGTCCCGCTTTAATACGAACCAGAAAGTCATCTTTATCCAGATAATCAACGAGGTCACAGTCAGCCAGATTGAGAATCTTGCGCCCATCCTGCAATTCGTCCACAACCAGGATATCTTTGAAACCCGCAGCATTGAGCCGCCTTACGATGTTACTGCCTATAAAACCGGCACCGCCCGTTACGATAATCATGCAACCGCCTTTCCGCGAATCTTAAAATCAATCAAACGCTTATACACCTCGATGTAGCGCCTCGTCATCTGCGCCGGCGAAAACTGTTCAGCCTTTCGCGAATTTTCCCGACTGATTCGCTGCCGCAGATCCTCATCTCGATACAAAGTCCGTATTGCATCAGACAATGCCGCGATATCATCGACGGCACAAAGAAACCCGTTCCTGTCATCTTCGATAATCTCCGGAATTCCACCTACATTAGTCGCAACGACCGGCAACTCGAAAACCAGCGCATCCAGCAATACTGAGCCCAAGCCTTCGTGTCTCGATGGATAGAGAAAAGCATCGAAGGCTGACAGATAATCGCCAACATTCTCGACTTGACCCGCAAAATGGACATTGGGCAAGTCTGCCGCGGCCTGCTTCAGCGCTGCCTCGTCCCGACCGCTGCCGACCAGCACGAAAGACAGCTCCGGAATCTCATCGCGCAAACGTCTGGCCATAGCTATTATTTGATGCTGGCCCTTGTGAGAATCATCTAGCTCACCCACATGCCCGACGATGAAACCATGCCCGAACCGCTCGCGAATACCGTTGACGGCTTGACGGTTAATCGCCAGATTTCCACTCGCATCGGGAATTACCACGCATTCGAGACCTGCATCGAGAGCGAACATTGACTGACGTATGGCCACTGACAGGACAACGACCCCCGCGGCCCCACGGTAAATTTTTCTCGTCACGAAATTATGACGAGGTCCCGCCTGCACGCGACGAGTAATGACATAGGGGATGCCGCGCAACCACTTATTGAGGGCAGCCGCCTGGACGGCGCGTCCGTCATGGACATTGACCAGACTGACGTCGCGTAGGGCGAGTGCGGCAGATAATACGTTGCCGGAAACTTCAACTAACTTGAGTCCAGCAATGTTCGCGCAGCGCTTTGCCAGTAAATCACCGCGACGCGCGACCAGCTTCTGGCGCCAGCCCATCGCGGCAAGTCCTTCGACCAGGAGTTGGGTCTGCCGCTCGCCGCCCCGGTAGCCGCGCGACAGATTAATATGCGCGACAGATAATCCGATTTCGGGCATGACTGTCTCTTCAAAATATCTATTGATCAATCAATGTATAGACGGCACCACAATACGGGCATTTAGAAACCTTCTCAGACTCAATAGGCAAGTAAACCTTTGGATGAGAATTCCATAAATACATGCCGGGCATTGGACACGAAAGTGGTAAATCGGCCTGCATGACACTGTATTGATTCTCCGCATTCGGCTGGATCAGCTTTTCAGCCGCTGCTCCCTTATAAATGGTCAATATCGAGCTCCTTAGTAAAAGCCGAAAAAAGAAGGCCCTGCCGAGTCAGACAGCACGGATTATAGCAGCGAGCCGAAACCCGCCCGTCCATAGCATGTGGATCAGATAACAGCCCCGGAGGAACATTAAACAAAAACACGCTGCCAGATTTCCACGACCATCATCGACGGAGATTTCACTTCGGAATGAGGCACCAGGGGCGGCTGACCGGCCAGAGCACGATGATGCATGCGCCTTCGATACATCCGATAAGCCTCTGCCAGGACATCCGCGTCCCGATCCTGCAGAATCCCGAATTTTGCCAACGACTCGAGTTGCCGAATATTATCTGAGAAACGTAGCAACTCGACCTGTTGGCGAGCTTCCTTCAAAACCAGGTACTGCACAATAAATTCTATGTCGGTAACGCCGCCCGCATCCTGCTTTATATCGAATAGCTCCGCTGTACCTTTACCCAATTCCGCACGCATGCGCTGACGCATCTCCACTACGTCATCGCGTAACGTTTTCCAATGTACATATTGGGTCAGGATACGCTTGCGCAATGACTCGACGGCGGTTCTTATCGTATCGCTCCCGGCTACCACACGGCCGCGCAATAAGGCCTGATGTTCCCAGGTCCACGCATCCTCACGCTGATAACGATCGAAGGCCGAGAGGCTCGACACGAGCAAACCGGATTGACCGCTTGGGCGAAGCCGGGTATCTACTTCATAGAGCGCGCCTGAACTCGTCGACATCGTCAGAATATGGATGATTCGCTGGGTAAGTCGGACAAAAAATGTCGAATTATCCAATTGCTTCGCACCGTCAGTATGCTGCCGATCGCCTGTCGAATCATGAAGAAAGACCAAATCCAGATCAGACCCGTAACCGAGTTCCAAACCACCGAGTTTCCCGTAGGCCACGATCGCGAACTGTGCTTCGCGAGTCTTGCCTTCATCCAGGCAGCCGGGCCAGCCATACTGTGCCGTCAATTCGGACGAAGCCAGGTCCAACCCTGATTGCAGAACCAGTTCGGCAATATCAGTCAGGCGGTCGCTGACTTTCATCAATGGCAGCGTTCCGGAAAGATCCGCAACGGCGACTCGAAATGTAGCGGCCTGTTGAAAATTTCTGAGTGTGTCACGGCGCGCTTCTTGATCATCGACAGGCGTTGCGTGTATTCGACTATCCAAATCTTCCTGCAAATCAGCACGGCTCGGTGCTTCGAGAAATATGCGCTGGTCCAGTAACTCATCCAGCAAGAGCGGATGTGATGCAATCTGCCGGACCAGAAATTCGCTTAAGGCACACAATTTTACGAGGCGCCTCAATGCCTCAGGGTTTTCATTCAATAATGAGAAATACGCGGAACGCCTCCCGATTGCCTCAATAATGCGTAGAACACCCACAAGCGCCTGATGCGGTTCTGGCTGCTGTGCCGCAATTGCAATCACTGACGGCATCAGCGCATTGAGGCGCTGCCGTCCCGACTCATCCAGGCGCAGGTAAAAACCGCTGTCGCGCAGCGCTTTCAACCGTAGCAGCACTGCTGGCACATCCGCATATCCCAGTTTTTTCAATGCGGTTTCAAGTCCATCATCTGCAGCACCTGCTGCCCAGGCGCGAATGAGTTCAAGATTAGATTTATCGGCCTCAGGCTCGTCCGCTGAGCGGAAAACAATATGATGGAAATTTTCCGCAACCACGTCACGATATTTGGTCAACGCGTCATTCAGTAGCGTCCAATCCGGAAAACCCATGGCCAGCGTAAGCCGGCTGCGGTTCAACTCATCGGTCGGTGCATCATGAGTTTGCCTGTCACTGATGGCCTGCAGCCGGTTTTCAAACCGGCGCAGAAAGCAATACGCTTCAGTTAAGTCAGCGGCCACTTTCCCGGGCAAACCGCCAGGTCGAACAAGTTGTGCAAGCGAAGGCAACAGTTCCCGGTTCTGCAAGTCCTCATTTGTTCCGCCGCGGACTAACTGCAGTGATTGCACAATGAACTCAATTTCGCGGATTCCGCCGCGGCCCAACTTGATATTGTCCTGAAATTCCTTTCTCTCCACCTCAGCCTCGATCAGGGATTTCATGTCACGTAGCGAGCTAAATACACCGTAGTCCAGATATCGCCGATAAATGAATGGACGTAAAATGTCTTTATATAAATTCACAGTGCCGGGCCAGTCATTGATGACCCTGGCTTTCACATAGGCATAGCGTTCCCAATCCCGTCCATGCTGTACCAAATATCCCTCAAGCGCCGGAAGACTGACCGCCAACGGCCCGCTGTCGCCAAACGGGCGCAGACGAACGTCTACCCGATAAACAAATCCGTCACGCGTTGTCTTACTGAGCATTCCTACAATGTGCTGGGCGAGAAAACGAAAGTACTCTTCGTTACTGATTTTTCGCGGTCCATCAGTCTGACCCGAATCCGTATACAGAAAAATCAGGTCAACGTCTGACGAAAAATTAAGCTCTCGACCACCAAGCTTACCCATGCCCAGGACGACGAAATGCACGGCTGAACCATCCTCAGCCCTCGGCGCACCATATCTGACGTCCAGCGCCGCACGCGCCCACGACAATGTGAAACAAATCGCCACATCAGCCAGACTGGATAGTTCCGCCAATGTTTCCGTCAAAGCAGCCGTGTGCGTTAAATCCCGCCATGCAATACGCACCAATTCACGATGACGCAAAAGCCGCAGTCTTTGCTGGAACCTCGTCTCGGATAAACCCGGAGAAAGTTCAGCCTCAAACATCACCACCAGCTCGTCATCATCCAGTGCTCTGTGTAGTCGGCCGCTTGTTGCGAATTCGAGGAGCATCTCCGGATAACGCTCCAACACGTCCGCAATATACGGACTGCAGGCGATGACCGTGGGTAACGAGATTTTCAGAGCCGAATCCGTGTCAATCACTTTCTGCAGATCGGCTTTATCGGCACTGCGCATCAGCCAATCGCGAACCGTGTCCTGCAGGACACAAGGCAACCGAGAGATATCGAATTGATCGAGATTCATGAGCTATATGGTCGACGACTCGACGGCATAAAAAAAGCCCCGCCTTGCGGCGGGGCTTTTCGACTGGAGATAATCTCCAATAGCATGGATGGGCCGCTTACATCATTCCGCCCATTCCACCCATTCCGCCCATGTCGGGCATCGGGGGCCGCAGCTTCATCTTTTGGTGCTTCCGTCACCATTGCTTCCGTGGTCAACAGCAATCCCGGCTATCGAGGCGGCATTTTGCAAGGCTGCGCGAGCCACCTTGGTTGGATCGATGATGCCCGAGCTCGATCAGCTGGCCATACTCGCCCCTTGCGGCGTCGTAGCCAAAATCGCCGCTGCCTTCCACAACCTTGTTTAAGATCACCGAGGCATCTTCACCGGCGTTGGCAACAATCTGTCGCAGCGGCTCTTCCAGGGCGCGACGCAGAAGGTGAATACCCACCGTCTGATCGTCATTCGCACCGGTCAGATCCGTCAGCGCCGCCCTCGCGCGTAAAAGCGCAACACCGCCGCCGGGAACCACGCCTTCCTCGACCGCAGCACGGGTCGAATGCAGTGCGTCTTCAACGCGCGCTTTCTTCTCCTTCATCTCGATCTCGGTTGCGGCGCCGACTTTAATGACGGCAACACCACCGGACAGCTTGGCTACCCGCTCCTGCAGCTTCTCTTGATCGTAATCCGAGGATGACTCCTCTATTTCTCGCTGAATCTGCTCAACCCGAGCCTGGATCTCCGTAGTCTTACCCGCACCATCGATGAGCGTGCTATTTTCCTTGGTCACCTGAATTTTCTTCGCTTCACCCAGATCGTCCAGGCTGGCTTTTTCCAGACTCAGCCCGACTTCTTCGGAGATCACCTGACCGCCCGACAAGACGGCTATATCCTGCAGCATCGCCTTGCGACGATCACCGAATCCGGGAGCCTTCACGGCAGCAACTTTCACGATACCGCGAATATTGTTGACCACCAGCGTCGCCAGCGCTTCGCCTTCCACATCCTCTGCGATAATCAGCAGCGGACGACCGGACTTGGCCACATTTTCCAGCAGCGGCAGCATATCCCGTATATTGGAGATTTTCTTGTCAAATAACAGGATGTATGGATTCTCCAACTCGACACTCTGGCTTTCCGCCGAGTTAATGAAGTACGGAGAAAGATAACCGCGATCAAACTGCATGCCTTCAACGATTTCCAGTTCGTTTTCCAGACCGGAACCCTCTTCGACCGTGATCACGCCTTCTTTGCCGACCTTACCCATGGCGTCGGCAATGATGGCGCCGATAGCTTCGTCGGCGTTGGCGGAAATAGCCCCAACCTGGGCAATGGCTTTTTGGTCCTCGCAGGGTTTGGACAGCTTACCCAGCTCTTCAACAACCGCGATTGTGGCTTTGTCGACGCCTCGCTTGAGATCCATCGGGTTCATGCCCGCGGCTACGGACTTCAGGCCTTCACGAAGAATGGCCTGAGCCAGTAAGGTTGCCGTTGTGGTGCCGTCACCGGCAACGTCAGAGGTATGCGACGCAACCTCCTTAAGCATCTGCGCACCCATATTTTCGAAATTGTCATCCAACTCGATTTCCTTGGCCACAGAGACACCATCTTTTGTAACAGTGGGTGCACCAAAGCTCTTGTCGAGAATTACGTTGCGGCCCTTCGGACCCAAAGTCACCTTCACGGCATTCGCCAGAACGTTGACCCCAGCAAACATACGCGATCGCGCGTCGTCGCTAAATCTCACATCTTTCGCAGTCATTAGTCTGTTCCTCTCTCAATATCTTGTTTATTTCAGCTCGTCGCAGGGAAGGCCGAATCAGCCCTCAATAACTGCCATCACGTCATCTTCTTTCATGACCAGCAGTTCTTCCCCATCGACCTTGACCTCGGTACCGCTGTATTTTCCAAACAGCACTTTGTCACCAGCCTTTAAATCCAATCCGCGAATCTCACCCGAATCCAGGACTTTGCCGTTCCCGACGGCGATGACTTCACCCTTGATAGGCTTCTCCGTCGCACTGTCCGGAATCACGATGCCGCCTGGAGACGTACGCTCCTCTTCCATCCGACGTATGATCACCCGATCATGAAGCGGTCTGATCTTCATGGCATAAACCTCCTTGAAATTGACCCATATCCCGTTAAACGGGTGGGTCTTGTTTTAGCACTCATCAAAACTGAGTGCTAATAATAGGGACAAAAACCCAGATTTCAAGGGGTTTAGTGAATTTCATCGGCGGCCGGCGGTCCTAATTAATGTGCGGCGGACCTATGACAGGGACCCGATCCGCCGCTATGCTTGCTGCGCCGGGTGGTTCCAGGATCAGAATGGGCCACCGGGCCAGGATAGCTTGGAGACTGCTGGACCACCGGATGAATAGCGATTTTCTGCTGGTACTTTGCACCTGCCCGACCAACAGTGCCGCAACGGTCATCGCCACGGCGCTGCTCGAGGAACGCATCGCGGCCTGCGTCAATCAAGTACCCGGAATTAAATCGATGTACCGCTGGGAAGGTCGCGTGGAACTGGACGATGAGGTATTGCTGTTGATCAAGACCACCCGCCAAATGTATTCACGACTCGAGGAAACCATAGGCAAACTGCACCCGAACGAACTTCCGGAAATCATCGGAGTCCCATTGTCAGCAGGGTCAGAGACCTATTTGAACTGGATCAAGAGCGCCACTGAATGATGCATTGCAGCTACGAATATCTCCCGCTGCGGGGGCTACTGATTATCGTCGGCCTCGCTGTCGGCTGTCTGACGATTCCTGACAGCATGGCGGACGACGACATCCTGAAACCCGAGGAGGCTTACAAATACGACGTTAGCAATATCGGAGACGAAATCACCGTACGCTGGCGGATCGAGCCGGAACACTACCTGTATAAGAAACGTATGGGCTACGCCAGCCTGACTGAAGCGGTGAAATTGGGTCAGGCCTCCCTGCCAACGGGTATCTCCCATTTCGACGAGTTCTTCGGCGAAATGGAGATCTATCGAGATGAAGCGATCGTACGTATCCCGATCACACAGCGCGCGCCAGGCGCCAATAAAGTGGATCTGGAGCTGCGCTCACAGGGCTGCGCCGACATCGGTTTGTGCTACCCGCCACAAGTCTGGACGACCACCGTCACTCTGGATACACCGGCGGTTGGTAAATTGGAACGCCTTCTGAACAGTGGCCCAGGCTCGCGCTTCGGGACGGATCCATTGCCAGCCGAGCTTGCATTCCAGCCGTTAGTCGCCGTGATCGCGCCATTCGACCTGCAGATCAACTGGACAATTGCCGAGGGTTATTACCTCTACCGCGACAGCGTAAAAGTATCGGCAACGGGCAAGATCGCCCAACCAGGAACACCGATCATCCCTCCTGGCACACCGAAGTGGGATGAGCATTTCGGCGACACGCAGGTATTTTATAACGACCTGACAATAGATGTCCCGCTGTCACGCGCCAGCCCGGCGGCAGGTGTCTTGCCACTGATACTGGAATATCAGGGGTGTAAGGAAGACAGCATCTGCTACCCGCCGCAGACCGTGCGGCTGGATGTACAACTGCCGACAGCGACGGCAGCAGATGCGCCACGCGATGTCAATTCTGATCCGGAGATCATTTCAGAACAGGACCGTCTCTCCGCAATGATCCTGCACGGCAATCTGTTCATCGTAATGTTGACCTTCACGGGATTGGGTTTATTACTGGCATTCACGCCTTGTGTGTTACCGCTGGTTCCAATCCTGTCCGGAATCATTGCCGGCCAGGGCAAAGATGTCACCACCAGACGGGCCTTCGCATTGTCGCTGACCTACGTGCTCGGTATGGCCATAACCTATACGCTGGCCGGCGCCGCTTTTGCCGCGATGGGAGGCCAGATTCAGGCGGCGCTGCAGAAGCCGTGGATCATCACCGGCGTCGCCGCATTATTCGTGGCTCTGGCACTGTCCATGTTCGGCCTCTATGAACTGCAAATACCTGCGGCCCTGCAAACTCGCATGTCGGCTATCAGTAACCGGCAACGCAGCGGCACTTTCTTTGGTACCGCGATCATGGGTATTTTGTCCGCGCTTATCGTGACAACCTGCGTGGCGCCACCGCTGGTTGCTTCCATGACGGTCATCGCCAAGGCCGGTGACGTAATGCGTGGCGCTTTGTCACTGTTTGCAATGAGTATGGGGATGGGCATTCCGCTGTTGCTGATCGGGACCTCGGCCGGTCGCTGGCTACCAAAAGCCGGGCCATGGATGAACGCCATCAAAGGTGTATTCGGCTTTATGCTTCTGGGCCTGGCTATCTGGATGCTGGAACGCATCCTGCCGGGAGCGGTCACCATGTCACTGTGGGCGATGCTGGTGTTTATGGCCGGTATTTTCCTCGGCGCGTTCCAATCGATCGACGCGAAGGCGAGACCGCTCCGAAAACTTGCCAAAGGTGCGGGTCTCATGGCCACACTGTATGGCGCCGCGCTACTACTGGGTGCATTAAGCGGCGCGGACAATCCGTTGCAACCGCTGCGCTTTGTCACCAGCACGCCATCCCAGGCTGAATTGCCATTTAAACGCATTAAAACGGTAGCCGACCTCGACCGGGAATTGGCCGCGGCAAGCCGTGCCGGCCAGCCCGTCATGCTGGATTTTTATGCCGACTGGTGCGTGTCGTGCAAGGAGATGGAGCACTACACTTTCTCGGATGAAAGCGTGCAGCGCAGCCTCGCCGATGTTGTACTGTTACAGGCAGATGTGACCGCTAATGACACAGATGATCAGGCCTTGTTACAACGATTTGATATTTTCGGTCCACCCACGATAGTATTTTTTGATGCCAATGGTCAGGAACGCACGAACTTCAGAGTGGTCGGATTTATGCCAGCCGCTGATTTTTCCGCACATGTGTTGAAGGGAACGACTTTATTCACTCAAGCAGCAAGATGAACCTTTCCACGGCTCTGCGGATTGTCCGCTATTCCAGCCTGCTTCTGATCTGCGCTCTGGCCGGCGTCTACGCCGGCCGTTTGCTGTTGCCCGACCAGCCCGGCCAGATTATCGACGGTGAAGAATTCGCGAAATCAGCCGTGCCTCCAACACCAGGACGCTCAAATGCGGTATTGGAACTCCCCGAGTTTTCACTGGTGGACCTGCACGGGCAAACACACTTCATCTCTGAATGGGCAGACCGTCCTTTACTGATTAATTTCTGGGCAACCTGGTGCGCGCCCTGTTTGCGTGAGATGCCGATGTTGCAGACTCTTCGGCAGGAAAGGAAAAATCGGCCGCTGGAAGTCATCGGCATTGCGATCGACCGGCTAAATGCGGTCGAAACATTCGTCAACGAAACTGGCGTGACCTACCCGATTCTCGTCGGGCAAACCGAGGCGATGGAGGCGGCGGAAAAATTCGGCCCTGAGTTCGTGGCGCTGCCTTTCACAGTATTTACTGCACCGGGAGGGGATGTGTTGCACCTGCATTCCGGAGAATTACACCTGGAACAACTTAGAGAAATCCTGTCCATCACCGATCAGGTCACTAATGGCCGTATAACCGCCAGCGAGGCCCGCGAGCGACTCAATCCGCCACAGTCTGAATCGACCGGTTAATTCCCGCCAATCGGCATCCAGCCGAAGTTTGCGCTTATTTTGCTGGAAATTGCCGACAAAATGTATAAACTTGCCGCTATCATCGCGAATCTGGTCAGGCTCTTATGGCCAAAATACTGTTAATCAACGGCCCTAACCTGAACTTGCTCGGCACGCGAGAGCCCGGCACGTACGGCACGACCACATTGCCGGAAATTGAGCAGAAAATGGCGCAGCGAGCCACGGATCTTGGTCACGAATTCCAGGCCTTTCAAAGCAATTCCGAAGCGGAGCTGGTCGATCATATCCAGAAGGCCAATCACGCTTGCAGCTTCATTATATTCAACCCAGGGGCGTTTACGCATACCAGCGTCGCTCTACGTGATGCGATCCTGGCCGTCGCTATTCCCTTCATAGAAATTCACATCAGCAATGTGCATGCGCGAGAAGAATTCCGGCAGAGATCGTATTTCTCCGATATCGCGGTCGGAACGATTATTGGTCTCGGCCCGCAGGGCTACGAGCTGGCGCTGCTGGCAGCGCATGAATACCTGCAGATTCAACAAACGTCGGGCTAAGTGAGGGCCGCCGCATGGACATTCGTAAAGTCAAAAAACTGATCGAACTTTTGGAAGAATCGGGCATCGCAGAACTCGAAATCAAGGAGGGCGAAGAATCTGTACGGATCAGTCGATATCCCACCGGAATACCGGTGCAAATGCCGGGCGCCGTACCACAGATCGTGCAACCGACCAGCGAAACGGTAACCACCGAACCACCGGCGCCAGCCGCGCCACCGGCCAGCGAAGTTCCCGAGGGCCACAAGGTTTTGTGTCCGATGGTGGGTACATATTATGCATCGCCCTCACCAAACGCTGAACCCTTCGTCAAAATCGGGGATCAAGTTAATGCTGGTGACACGCTGTGCATCATTGAAGCCATGAAGATGATGAACCAGATCGAAGCCGACGTATCGGGTCGAATTACCGCGATTCAGGCGGAGAATAGCGAGCCGGTGGAATTCGGCCAGGTTCTTTTTATCATTTCCTGACAGCAAGCCATAATGCTGGAAAAAATCGTCATCGCGAACCGCGGCGAAATCGCGCTGAGAATTCAACGCGCCTGCCGTGAATTAGGAATTAAAACCGTCGCCGTTCACTCCACGGCAGACAGTAGTCAAAAACACGTGCTGCTGGCCGATGAAACGGTCTGCATAGGCCCTCCTGCATCGATCGACAGCTATCTTAATATGCCGGCCATCATCAGCGCCGCAGAAGTGACCGACGCCGTCGCAATTCATCCGGGCTATGGGTTCCTGTCTGAAAATGCAGATTTCGCCGAGCGGGTTCATGACAGCGGTTTTATTTTCATCGGGCCGCCACCCGAAGTGATCAGACTCATGGGCAATAAAGTCGCGGCTATCAAGGCGATGAAAGACGCAGGGGTGCCGTGCGTGCCGGGTTCGGACGGGCCCCTCGGCGATGTCGCGGAAGAAAATTTGCGCCTCGGCCGCGATGTCGGCTATCCGCTGATCATCAAGGCGGCAGCCGGTGGGGGCGGTCGCGGTATGCGGGTTGTCAATACCGAGGCCTCTTTGGTTAGCGCTATAAGCGTCACGCGTGCCGAAGCGTTAGCTGCTTTTGGTGATGACACGGTTTATCTTGAGAAGTTTCTCGAAAACCCGCGTCATATCGAGTTTCAGGTGCTGGGCGACAGTCACGGCAATGTCGTACACCTGATGGAACGTGACTGCTCGATGCAGCGTCGCCATCAGAAGGTGCTCGAAGAAGCGCCCGCGCCCGGTATCACCCCGGAGCAGCGCAGAGATCTCGGCGCACGCTGCGTCAAGGCATGCGAGGACATGGGCTATCAGAGTGCCGGTACCTTCGAATTCCTGTATCAGGATGGGGAATTCTATTTCATCGAGATGAATACGCGCTTGCAGGTAGAACACCCCGTAACCGAAATGATTACCGGCATCGATATAGTCAAAGAACAGATTCTCATCGCTGCAGGCGAAACCCTGAGCTTCAAACAGGATGACATCAGAATACGAGGGCATGCAATTGAGTGTCGGATCAATGCAGAAGACTCGAGTACTTTCACTCCTTCGCCGGGACGGGTAGAGCTATGGCATCCACCTGGTGGGCCCGGTATCCGCGTTGATAGCCACCTGTACAGCGGATATATCGTTCCTCCATTTTACGATTCGATGATCGGTAAGATCATCGCCTACGGCGACACTCGCGAGTCCGCGATTGCGCGCATGAACATCGCTTTGTCAGAGATGGTTATCGATGGCATTACCACTAATATTCCGCTGCACATCGAGATCTGCCAGCACGCTGCGTTCAAGGCGGGCGGGACTAACATTCATTATCTGGAGAGGCGGCTGGGCATTTGACCGGCAACCGTTCAGCCGCCCCCTGAATTCAACGGAAATGAACTGGCTGCAAGTTCGAATCGACCTTGGGGAACTGCGAGCGGAACCAGTTGAACAAGCTTTACTGGATATGGGGGCTGTGACAATCCAATACAGTGATGCGGGTGACAATCCGATTTTCGAGCCGGCTCCAGGCACCACACCGCTTTGGAATACAACGCAAATGTCCGCCTTGTTCGAGGTCGGTGTCAGCGAAACAGCCATTCAGCTCATAGTGGCGAAATCCATCACCCCGGCGCCAATACCAAGCATTTATTTTACCCTCCTTGAAGAACAGGACTGGGTTGCAAGCTGGAAGCGGGATCTGCCGCCAATGCAGTTCGGTCAGCATCTGTGGATCTGTCCTCCTGGCAGCGCCTGTCCTGACGACCGGGCCACGATAGTCACGATTGAGCCGGGCCTGGGATTCGGTACCGGAGCGCATGCCACGACCCGACTGTGCCTCGAATGGTTGTCGCAACGACAACTTCGCGACAAAACGGTGCTGGATTTGGGCTGCGGGTCGGGAATTTTGGGTATCGCCAGCCTGGCGCTTGGCGCCAGCCGAGTCACCGCTGTCGATATTGACGAACATGCGCTCACGGCAACCAGAGAAAATGCGCAGCGGAACGATTGCCTGGCACAACTGCAGGTGTTACTTGCGGATCGTCTGGATCCGAGCATAAGATTTGACCTGATTGTCGCCAATATCCTGAGCGGTACTCTGATTGAACTAGAGTCGGACCTGCGGGGTCACAGCCAGTCTGGCACTGATATTGCTCTCAGCGGTATCCTGACGTCACAGGCTGACGAAGTCGTAAGTGCCTATGAGCGATGGATCCATCTCAAGCGCTCGGCGGAACAGGCGACTGGGTAATCCTCACCGTGCGATAAACTGACGGGTTTATGCAATATATGTATACGCGATGCCCAAAGTGCACCACAGTATTCAGGATAACCGCGGCACAGTTACGCGTTGCCGAAGGTGAGGTTCGCTGCGGAAACTGCGCAATTTCATTCAATGCCCTGACATCGCTTTCGGACGCTCTTCCGGAACTGACGGATGCGGTCCTGGAAGGGGATGTAGAGAGCCAGGATGCGGTCGTGGATGAACAACATCAACACGACGATGAAGAGCAGGCGGCGGAACATACCGACGGTACACTTGAATTCGACGCGCCGGAGACATCCTGGCCACTTTTTTTTGTCTCCCCGGATTCCGAGGATATAGACGCATCAGACCCCGACCTAGCAATCCAGAATAAATCCGTAGACATCGATCAACTGGTTCCGGTAAATCGCGATCCCGGAGAGGAACGTTCACCGCTGGAAATAGAAACCAGCAATCAAGACGAATGGAACGACTTTTTGTCTGATTTGACCACGGAGGAACCCGGCGGAGTTCTGGATAATAATGCCGAGCATCGGGACGAAGTCGGGAATGACGCCGACGAGAACCGCGGCGATGACCATGAATACAGCGATGATCCAACAGCGGATCAACCGGTCATCGCGCTGAACCTCCACTCAACGGACGCTGAAGATGCGGCGGAAAAGCAGGCGAAATCGGACCCTCGATCGGCTGATCTTGAAAAGACACATGAACCGCCGCTGGTCGTCGTCGATGCATTGCCGGATTTTGACGCCGATTATGATGTCGTCGACGAACCTGAGTTCGCTTCAGAAGCGGCATACGAACTGACCCCGGACGGCGGGGCCAGCGAGTACCTCGACCTTCGCTCGGATGAATTTCCAGAGTGGGTTGGTAGCGAATCTGCGGCGGCTGAATACAATGATGCTGTAGAGAAAAAATTTCCCTGGCGGTCGTTAACCACGATCGCACTACTCGGCATGGCTTTGCTGGGGCAACTTCTGCATTACAACCGCGATGGTCTTGCAACACATCCCGACTATGGCGAACTTATTCGCAACATATACGCTGGCTTCGGATCACCACTCTACCCGGAATGGCGCCTTGATGCTTTCAAGGTTCGAGGCACCGAAGCAGTAGCGGGACGCTCTGAGGCGGCCGCACTGGACATACTCGCCACGATCGAGGTGGTCAGCAGCGAGCCGGTCGGATTGCCGCTGATCCGCATTGCACTGCATGACAGGTGGTCTAATCCGGTGGCCAGCAGAGTTTTTTATCCGTCCGAGTATCTGAGCGGCAATACCGAGATACCAGAAATATTGTCTGGCGGAACAACTATTCCGATCAAAGTCAGCGTCATTGACCCGGGCACTGAAGCGCAGAATTATATCGTCGACGTGTGCCTGCCGAGCAGGTCAAGAGGTCTACAGTGCCAACTGGGCCGGGACCCATTTCAGTCATGACAACACCGGCTGCCGAAAATACCTTGATTGGCCCATACCGATTATCGGGACCCGTCTTGTTGGCTCCGATGTCTGGTATTTCGGATGCACCATTTCGACAGCAGTGCCTGGCATTCGGGGCCAGCCTCGCAGCAACGGAGATGACCGCGTCCGACACCAGTCTCTGGAATTCCAAGAAGTTCCGCAGCCGTCTCGATTTCAACGATACCAATGGAATACGTATTGTTCAGATCGCCGGCAGCGAACCCAGGCAAATGGCGGTGGCGGCGCGAGCGGCAGCGGAAATGGGGGCAGAGATCATCGATATCAACATGGGCTGCCCCGCCAAGAAAGTCTGCCGAAAACTTGCGGGATCGGCCCTGCTTAAGGATGAAGAGCTGGTAAAAAAGATTCTGGCAGCCGTAGTTGAATCCGTCGACATCCCCGTAACCTTGAAAATTCGGACTGGCTGGGATCCCCTGCGGAGAAACGGTGTCAGGATAGCTGAATTGGCTGAAGCTTCGGGAATCAAGGCCCTCGCCGTCCATGGCAGAACCAGGGCGTGTGCGTACAAGGGCGAAGCGGAGTACGAAACTATTAGAGCGATCAAGTCGGCCGTCAACATTCCGGTTTTCGCAAATGGTGATATTGACACACCGAAAAAAGCCGATCAGGTGATGCGATGGACCGGCGCTGACGGTGTCATGATCGGCAGGGCCGCCCGCGGACAACCCTGGTTGTTCGAACAGGTTGCAAAATTTCTTTTGCAAAAAGTTTACGTGCCGAGACCCTCTCTCGGCGCACAACGTGATATCATTCTCGCGCACCTCGACACGATGCATCGTTTCTACGGCGAACACACCGGTGTCCGGGTGGCAAAAAAGCATTTGAAATGGTACTGCCGGAATCTAGTGAATGCGGATGAGTTCTGCTTTCAAGTGATCCGGGCAAATAGCTCCATTGAACAAATGTTACTAACAAAAACATTCTTTGATCGAACTCTGAAAGAATTTGAGACGATTAAAGACCCGGCTTCCGGAGAGTCCCGTCTGTGGCGAAGACAAAAAAAACTACCGCATCTAAAAAAGGATCCATCAAAGGAAGCAAGGAGTCTCTCACAAATGTGAGAAACCGTCCCTTACGAAATCTGACCGAAGAAGCGCTAAAAAAATATTTCAAGGATCTGAATGGCCATAAACCCGGTGAACTATACGACTTGGTTCTCGGCGAGGTCGAGCCGCCATTACTCGAAACGGTAATGGACTATACCCAGGGAAATCAGAGTCGCGCTGCAGAAATTCTCGGCATTAATCGCGCCACCTTGCGCAAGAAACTCAAGCACTATTATTTACTGGATTGAAGCACCGCGTACCCTATATTCAATAGTTTCCATTTTTGCGCACCGGGATTGGTTTCATGACCCGCTATTGCAGAGCTTTGATCAGTGTCTCCGACAAAACCAATGTCGTTGATCTAGCTAAGTCATTGATTAAACTGGATATTGAGATTCTCTCAACTGGCGGCACGGCGGCAGCTCTGCGGCAACAAGGTATAGCCGTAACTGACGTAAGCCAGGTTACCGGTTTCCCCGAGATCATGGATGGCCGGGTCAAGACGCTGCACCCGATGATTCATGGCGGCTTGCTCGGCAGGCGTGACCAGGATGGACCAGTCATGCAGGAGCATGGGATCAAACCGATAGATTTATTGATCGTCAATCTGTATCCGTTCGAAGCGACCGTAGCCCGTCCGAATTGCAGTCGCAAGGAAGCGATAGAAAATATTGATATAGGCGGACCAGCTATGATCCGTGCTGCAGCAAAGAACCACGAGCGTGTTGCCGTCATTGTCGACCCCGCAGATTACCAAGATATAGTCGCCGAACTGAATACCAGGGAAGTTTCGCTATCGGACACTCGCCGCCAGCACCTGGCCACCAAAGCCTTCGCACACACCGCAAGTTACGATGCGGCAATCTGGAACTATCTGCATGAGGAAGGTACCGAAGACCGATTCCCGGAAAGCTATCCATTGTCATTGAAGAAAAAAATTGAGCTGCGTTACGGTGAGAACCCACACCAGGGTGCAGCACTCTACAGGTTGCCCAAACACATACCTGGAACCGTGATATCCGCTCGTCAACACCAAGGTAAATCTCTTTCATACAACAACATTGCCGACGCTGATGCAGCTTTGGAATGTGTAAAAGCACTACAGAAAGTCGGCTGTGTCATCGTAAAACATGCAAATCCTTGTGGCGTTGGAACCGGGTCAAACACACTTGAAGCATATGAAAAGGCTTATGCTACCGACCCGACTTCCGCATTCGGAGGCATCATAGCGGTGAACGAAGCAGTGGATGCCGAACTGGCAAATACAATTATTGAAAGACAGTTTCTGGAAGTCATCGTAGCGCCGGGTTATACCAGCGAAGCAATTGACGCCTTCGAGCGTAAGCCTAATATTCGGGTCCTCGAGACTGGCCCGTTAGCGCCGACCGGACCGGCGAAGCGCGTTCATCAGATCGTGGGCGGCATTCTTGTGCAAGACAGCGATATCGTATCGCTGGACCGGGCAGCACTCAAAGTGGTGACTGAAAGACAACCCGACAATCAGGAGCTTTCCGACGCAATGCTGGCGTGGGAAGTCGCACGATTTATAAAATCCAACGCAATCGTCTACTGCAAGGATGGCGCGACTGTTGGAGTTGGTGCCGGCCAGATGAGCCGTGTTATGAGTGCCAAAATTGCAGCCTGGAAAGCCAGCGAGGCTGGACTCGACGTTACCGGCGCCGCCATGGCTTCCGACGCATTCTTCCCATTCCGGGATGGCATCGACATCGCGGCCGATCACGGCATTGGCGTTGTGATTCAGCCTGGCGGATCGGTGCGGGATGAGGAAGTCATCAACGCAGCGAATGAGCATGGTTTGGCCATGCTGTTTACCGGGATACGTCATTTCTTTCACTAGCAGGCTGTTGAAAAAATCTATGAAAGTCTTAGTCGTCGGCGGAGGCGGTCGCGAACATGCCCTGGCCTGGAAAATAGCTCAGTCACCTCGCGTTACTTCAGTCCTCGTCGCTCCGGGCAATGCCGGCACAGCTATGGAGCCTGGGGTTTCGAATGTTTCGGTGAACGCGGAAGATATCGACGGACTACTGGGCCTTGCTGTTGATCAGCAAGTTGACCTTACCGTAGTCGGTCCCGAGGCTCCGTTAGTCGCGGGCATCGTCGACCGGTTCACTGATGCCGGCTTGCGATGTTTCGGGCCACGTGCAGCAGCAGCACGACTGGAGGGTTCAAAAACTTTTTCCAAGGAATTTATGGCGCGCCACTGTATACCTACGGCCGCCTATCAGACCTTCAGTGAAATCGAGCCGGCGCTTGCGTATGTCCGTCAAGAAGGCACGCCGATTGTCATCAAAGCCGATGGCCTTGCAGCCGGCAAGGGTGTAATTACGGCCCGGACCTTATCCGATGCTGAGGATGCGGTGCGTGGCATGCTGCAGAAGGGCGCATTCGGACACGCGGGTGAACGCGTGGTAATTGAAGAATTCCTGGTCGGTGAGGAAGCCAGCATTATCGCGCTGGTCGATGGCCAGAATATCCTGCCGTTGGCTACGTCACAAGATCACAAGGCACGGGACGATGGCGACACAGGACCTAATACAGGAGGCATGGGTGCGTACTCTCCAGCGCCCGTGATCACTCCCGAGATCTCTGAACGAATCATGGCGGAGGTCATGCGAAGGACTGTTGATGGCATGTGCGCAGACGATTGTCCGTATGTCGGCTTTCTGTATGCAGGCGTAATGATTACGCCGGATGGTTCACCAAAAGTACTTGAGTTCAATTGCCGATTCGGTGATCCGGAAACGCAACCTGTTTTGTTTCGATTACGCTCGGACCTTACAGAATTAATCGAGTCTGCTCTTGATCGACAACTCGAGACAAAGACAGCGGAATGGGATTCGCGTATTGCTCTGGGGGTCGTCATGGCCGCCGGCGGGTATCCCGCCGAATATAGGAAAGGTGACCGCATTTCGGGACTGCCGGAGAATCCGCCGGAGCACCTCAAGGTATTTCACGCCGGTACAACAAAAACCAACGGCGACATTGTGACCAACGGAGGTCGGGTACTGTGTGCAGTTGCCCTTGGTGACACGACATTGGCTGCCCAATCAGGGGCGTATTCGCTGGTCGAACAAATCAGCTGGCCGAATGCTTATTACCGCAGTGACATCGGCTACCGGGCAGTCGCCCGCGAAGCCGGAAAATAGGCAGCGTGTTTTTTTAAGGGTTGTTGATCTGTAATAACTCAGCCTTAATTTTACAGGCCCTGTCAGGCGAGTAACGCATAGATTCGCCGACTCTAAACGGCTCTGACCTGTTCAGGCCTTGTCTGCGGCATACCCTTTGCAGGGAATAAAGCGGACCGCAGGGAGCCATCCCAGCAAAGGGTATGCCGCAGACAAGGCCGAATGCTGGCAGAGGATTTCGCCTGGTGGACATGGGCTATTTCGGGAAGGTGCCAGAGCTCGCGGCAGTTCGCCGGAATTAAAGGGACAGTGACCGTAATTCAACGGCGTGCTAACAAAATTCTGCATGTGTTGTGAATTACGGTCACTGTCCCTTTAATTCCGGCGAACTGCCTCCAACGGTGGATTTGCGAAGTGCGTTTTTCAAGTGATCGGACACCGTCTGTCCAATGAGCGCTGAGTTCTCACAGCTGATCGACATATAACCGGCGCTGATGCGACCGAATTCTGCGTAAGACCTGATTAAAAGAACATTCGACAGCGTCAGCGCTTCATCGCCTCGAAGAACTCAGCATTCGTTTTAGTCTCCTGCAACTTTCCGAGCAGAAATTCGATGGCCGCCAACTCATCCATGGGATGCAAAACTTTTCGCAGGACCCACATCTTCTGCAACTCATCCGGGTCCGTCAATCGCTCCTCACGACGCGTGCCCGATCGGTTGATATTGATGGCAGGGAACACGCGCTTTTCGGAAATCCGCCGATCGAGATGCATTTCCATGTTACCCGTGCCCTTGAATTCCTCATAAATGACATCATCCATCTTCGAACCTGTATCGACCAAAGCTGTCGCAAGAATAGTCAGGCTACCGCCTTCTTCGATATTACGCGCTGCGCCAAAAAATCGTTTCGGTCTATGCAGCGCATTGGCATCTACGCCACCGGTCAACACCTTGCCAGATGACGGCACAACCGTGTTATAGGCGCGCGCAAGCCGGGTTATTGAATCCAATAAAATAACCACATCCATCTTGTGTTCAGCCAGGCGCTTGGCCTTCTCGATCACCATTTCGGCAACTTGCACATGGCGACTCGCGGGCTCATCGAAGGTGCTCGAAACCACTTCGCCACGCACCGTTCGCTGCATTTCCGTAACTTCTTCCGGGCGCTCATCGATCAACAAGACGATCAAGTAACACTCCGGGTGCTTGGCCGCGATAGAAAGCGCGATGTTCTGCAACACCAGAGTTTTACCCGCCTTTGGCGGCGAAACGATTAAACCTCGCTGGCCTTTTCCGATCGGAGCCACCAGGTCAATAATGCGACAGGTCAGGTCCTCAGTGCTCCCGGTACCTTGCTCAAGCTGCATACGCTGCGTCGGAAACAGTGGCGTCAGATTCTCAAACAAAATCTTGCCCCGTGCATTTTCCGGAGCATCCATATTAATTTCCGCGACCTTCAACAAGGCAAAATAGCGCTCGCTTTCCTTAGGCGGTCGGATCAGGCCAGAAACCGTGTCGCCAGTACGCAAATTGAAGCGGCGAATCTGGCTCGGCGATACGTAAATATCGTCGGGGCCGGCCAGGTAAGAAGCATCTGCTGAGCGCAGAAAGCCAAATCCATCCTGAAGAATCTCGAGCACTCCGTCTCCGTAGATATCTTCACCTAGCGCGGCGTGGGCTTTCAGAACAGCGAAAATGATGTCCTGCTTGCGAGAACGGCTCATGTTCTCTATGCCCATGGATTCCGCAAGTTCAACCAGTTGACCGACAGGCTGCTCCTTCAGCTCCCCCAGGCTCAACAGGTTCTCACCCTTCTCAAGATCACTCTTCAGAATGACCTCGTCGGCCGTAAAAGCGGAATGGTCCTCTTGATGCGGTCTGTTGGGGGGGTGACGTGTTCTTTTCTTGTGTTGCCCGTCACCTTTTCCGCGACCGGATGTCTTCGTGCGACTGCGTGCTGAATTACCCAAGTATCCCCTCACAATTTTTCATCCAACAAGCGAGTAAGCTGCGCTTTTGACAACATACCCACATGCTGAGCCTCTACAACACCTTCTTTGAAAAGAATCAAAGTTGGAATGCTCCGGACACCATACTTCATTGCAATACCTTGATTCTCCTCTACATCAAGCTTGCCAATCTGCAGGCGGCCCTTATACTCGTCGGCAATTTGGTCCAGAATGGGCGCAATCATCTTGCAAGGCCCGCACCATTCCGCCCAGAAATCCAGCAGTACCGGTTGACCCGACTGAAGGACCTCCGACTCAAAGTTATCAGTTGTAATGTGCGTTATGCTCATCGTTTTGTGCTTCGTAAAAGAGATTTAGATTTATGTTCTACCCCACTGTCAGAACTCAGCGACAGCTTCGAGCTTCAAGATGACTCCGGTTCCATATACCGTTGGCGACCGAATAAGGTGTAATCCAGAAATGCCTTCGAGGCTTCCTTCGATTAAGAATCGAACACTGATCTGGTAGTGGTTTTGGCGGGCGCGGTAAGTCCCGCAGTGGCTTTAACCCAATTTGAACCCGTCCCGATGTAATTTGCAAGTATCTGGTCAACTTTTTTAAAAATATCACATCTGTCAAATATTCTGATTACCATGCCCGAAGCTCCGAAAATCCTTTTTACGGACCTTGAATTGCCGGAAGTTCTGCTTCAGGGAGTACGCGCAGCCGGCTTCGAGTACTGCACTCCGATTCAGGCGAAGACACTTCCTCTGGCGCTGAAGGGGCATGACATTGCCGGCCAGGCACAAACGGGAACCGGCAAGACCGCTGCTTTTCTATTAGCGACTTTCAATCGACTCCTGCGTAACCCGCAGCAGCGGGAGGATCGTATTTCCAGCCCACGCGCGCTGTTAATCGCGCCAACGCGCGAGCTCGCTATTCAGATACATGCCGACGCACTCGTATTGGGCAAATATACAGGTTTTAAGATAGATGTGGTTTATGGCGGTGAAGACTATGAAAAACAGCGCAACTCGCTGCAACGGGGCGTCGATGTGCTTATCGGCACGCCGGGACGTTTGATCGATTACTTCAAGCAGAAAGTTTACAGCCTGGACCGAATCCAGGTCATTGTTCTGGACGAAGCAGATCGAATGTTTGACTTAGGATTCATAAAAGACATCCGCTACGTTCTGCGCCGGCTGCCGCCGCCCGAAAAACGTCTCAATCTGATGTATTCAGCGACCCTGAATCAACGCGTCCTGGAATTAGCTTACGAGCATATGAATGAACCCGAAACAGTTCGCATAGAACCCGATAAGCTCACGGTCGATAAAGTTACACAAATCGTCTATTTCCCCAGCAATGAAGAAAAAGCCCCGCTTTTGATTAAGCTCCTTCGTAGCATGGAAGCAATCCGAACAATGGTGTTCGTTAATACAAAACGGCAAGCCGAAGAGTTGTCCCGGCTGCTGCAGCATAATGGTTTGGCGGCCAAGGCCATCTCCGGGGACGTTCCGCAAAAGAAGCGCATACGTATGCTGAGAGACTTTCAGTCCGGCGAACTCCCGGTGTTGATCGCTACCGATGTAGCGTCGAGAGGTTTGCATGTGCCCGATGTCAGTCACGTCGTAAATTATGACTTGCCCCAAGATGCAGAAGACTATGTGCATCGCATCGGCCGCACAGCGCGAGCCGGCGCATCGGGCGACGCAATCAGTTTCGCCTGTGAGACTTTCGCCTTTACGCTTCCGGAGATCGAAGCATTTCTCGGACACCGAATTCCGACAGGAACCATTGATCACGAACAACTACCAACAGTGGATGCGCCCCCTTATCAACCGCGTCACAGGCCACGGACCAAAGGTGGCAGAACACGGGGACAAAAGAAACGGCCAGACTACCGATCGAGCCGCAACAAGTCGCCCAAACCTAAATCAGGTTAGCAGTCCGTCTGACCACACGATGACTTCCCGATTCTTTGACCGCCATACGCGTATCAGGACACGTCATCGCTACAAACCCACAATGCCACGGTAAACGATACATATGCATTCTGATCTTGCTGAGCTTATTGAACAGGTTGTCTCGATTTCACGGCTTGCCGGACGAGAAATTCTGAAGATTTACAACTCCAACTTCGAGATTGAAACCAAAGCCGACGATTCACCATTGACCGCAGCAGACCGGGCAGCGCATGAACTGATCGTACAAGCACTCAACGAACTAACTCCCGAAATACCCGTCTGGTCAGAAGAGTCCGCAGCCATATCGTACGCGGAACGAGCCGCCTGGCCGAAATTCTGGTTAGTCGACCCATTGGATGGAACCAAGGAATTCATAAAACGCAACGGTGAGTTTACGGTCAATATCGCATTGATCAGTTTGCACGAGCCGATTTTAGGCGTGGTCCACGTACCGGTTCAGAACTGCCAATACTATGGCTACCGGGGCGGGGGGGCATTCTTAAGCGAAGGAGCGGCAAACCCCAGATCAATATCTGTCAGCCACCGAGCAAATACGCCGGTTCGAGTCGTCGGCAGCCGTTCTCACCTCGGCACGTCGCTGGAAACGTACCTGAAGAACCTCGGGCCACATGTCATGGTACCGATGGGCAGTTCCTTGAAATTTTGCCTGGTGGCAGCCGGAGAGGCCGATGTCTACCCGCGGCTTGGGCCAACCTCGGAATGGGACACAGCAGCAGCACAATCGGTCGTGGAATGCGCCGGCGGTCAGGTTGTAAATCTGCAGGGGCAGCGGCTGCTATACAACACCAAAGCTGACGTACTGAACCCACATTTTCTGGTTTTTGGCGACGCATCAAGGCGCTGGACAGATTACGTTTAGATCAGTTGACAGGCGTGCTTCCGACGTTTTTGCCTGCAAAAAAACGTCGATCCTGCTACAATTCCCGAGTCCAGAACCAACAAGGCAGCGATGAGTACCAATAGTTGCGCGACCGTCTGGCGGGCAGCGAGATTATGTTCCGCCCTGCAACGGCGTGGCTTTCAGCCCAACCGGCTGACGCGGAGCAGGCTAAAACGACTTGTCTCTGAGCGCTACCTGAATCATTAACCACGAGGATCCGAACTACAGTAGGAAATGGAGAACGTAGTCACCCACGTTTTTGGCAACCGTAGCAGGCTTAAAGAGCTGCGTATGGCGCATCGGGATCTTGATGTAGCCATCACAGAACTTTCCTTAATACCCCATGTCGATCAATTGCGCATCAGACGGCTGAAAAAGCAAAAACTGCGCCTGAAAGACATAATTTCAAAAATGGAAAGCGAGCTCATTCCCGACATTAACGCTTGATCAGACACACTGATCCAGGCTTACGGCCAGAGGCCGGCACGGTAACAACAAAGGGGTTCCCTCTTCCGCCAGCTATTGATTCGCGAAGCTGCGCGGATGTTGCGCTATATGGAGGTTTGCTCGACGACTGCCCAAAACTCCAGAATTTCAGGCCAGCCGCTTCACCTCCTTTGTCAGCATCTCTTACAAGCTATAGAAAACATATAACTTTATGTTTTTTAAAGTAATTATTACAGACTTCTGACTTTCGCCCCCACTGGTAACTTGCTAGCCGTCGAACAAATTGACATTTGTGCGGCAGCGACGATTTGTCGAAGAATCCGACATTGACCGTTGGCGGCAGCAACCGCCATTTTTTCGTCGACTGCGTCACACTTTTCCGGCATTAATCTTTGTTCTGTTAAGTCGCCTGCACCCTGACTTCGAACTGGCACGCTTAATGCACCTTATACGGGATGACAAATGCAACATAGCCATAACTCAACAACCTGAAGATGAAACAACACAGCCCATTAGCCTGATAAAACAATAATAAGAATCAGGCATATAACAATAATAATAATCCAACGCCCATCCTTCCGCCCCCTCCCCCGGGGCGGTTTTTTTTGCGCAAAATAAAGAACTGCGGCAGCCTGATCACGACATATTTGCGGACCAAGTGTCCTACCCCAACACGCTGTGCGCGTTACATTCAACGTTCCAGGCGTTATCGTCACCGCATGTCCATAAAACCTGAACTAAAAATTTCAGAGCGAATGGCAATGTTTCTGGATTTCGACGGCACGCTCGTAGATATAGCCGAGCAGCCTGACCTGGTGCAGATTTCTGCGGAATTACTGGAAACCCTGCAACAGGCTCATGATCAACTGGCCGGGGCGTTGGCGTTCATTACCGGTCGCTCTGTCTCTGATTTGGACCAACTGCTATCACCGTTACGATTACCAACGGCCGGAGTTCATGGCCTCGAGTATCGAGACGACTCCGGCATAATGCATCCGATTCCACCAATCAGCATGCCTGAACACGTCAGGGATCGCTTGATTACTATAGCGGCCAGCGACCCGGGCCTGATACTGGAAGATAAGGGATGTAGTCTGGCTATGCATTATCGGCAGTCACCCACCAAAGAAAGTTTCATTCGTCATGAGTTAGAGAACATTTTTTCAGAGCTTGGCCCGGATTTCGTCCTGCAGAATGGCAAAATGGTGCTGGAACTTCGCCCGGCTGTCGCAACCAAAGGCACGGCAGTCCGGAAGTTCATGTCCGCGCCGCCGTTTGCCGGCCGTCGACCGGTATTCATAGGAGACGATATAACCGATGAAGACGCGTTTCGCGTCGTAAATGAACTACAGGGTTACTCGGTAAGAGTGGGCGATGGGTGCGGAATCTCAGCGGCACGTTATACATTGCCCGATGTAGCCGCCGTGCATGACTGGATCATTCCACTCGTGCGTCGGTAAGAATGTTAATCCGTGTAGTGGGAGTAAAACGTGCAATCTCTTAGCCTGGCGGCAATCGGCAACTGTCAAATTGGCTCGCTTCTCGATGAGCGTGGACGCATGGTCTGGACCTGTTTACCTCAGTTTGATGGTGATCCGGCGTTTTGCAGTTTGTTGATGCCGGAGGAGCCATCGCCGGATCACGGAATATATGAGATCGAACTGATCGATTTTGATCATGCTGAACAAACCTACATTCGTAATACGGCCATTGTCCAGACGACCCTTTACGATACACATGGAAGTGCGGTTCGTATTATCGATTTCGCACCGCGTTTTCATTTGTTCGGTCGTGTCTATCATCCTGTCATGCTTATTCGTTCGCTTACTCCAGTCGGCGGCTGGCCGCGCATTAAAGTTCGGCTCAGACCGGCCAGGCATTACGGTGCCCAGAAAGCACAGACCACGCACGGCAGCAATCACATTCGGTACGTATTACCAGATACGGTTTTAAGGCTAACCACCGACGTACCATTAACCGCGATCATGGAGGAAAACGCTTTCGTATTGACAGAATCCAAGCACCTGATAATTGGCTCTGATGAATCTATTCCTGATTCAGTAGATAAAATCGCCCGCGACCACTTCGGTCAAACCAGAAGCTATTGGGAAAATTGGGTGCGTGGCCTGGCAATACCGTTCGAGTGGCAAGAAGCTGTAATTCGCGCTGCGATCACGTTGAAACTCTGTACCTTTGAAGATACAGGTGCAGTTATCGCCGCCATGACGACTTCCATCCCGGAAGCCGCTCACAGTGGTCGCAATTGGGATTACCGATACTGTTGGCTACGTGACAGTTATTTCGTAATCCAGGGTTTAAACAGCCTGGGCGTTACAAAGACTATGGCGGCATACCTCCGGTATATCGTCAATGTCTCATATGAGGCCGGTGTTGGCCTGCAGCCCGTCTATAGCATCACCGGCAGAGCTGATCTTTCGGAACGACAGGTGGATAGCCTGGCCGGTTACCGTGGCATGGGGCCGGTCAGAGTCGGCAACCAGGCTTACGCACAGGTTCAGAACGATGTTTACGGCGCTGTAATCCTGGCCGCGACCCAGTACTTCTTCGACAGTCGCGTGCCGGAACCGGGCACCGTTGAAAATTTCGAGCGTCTGGAAATTCTCGGCGAACAGGCGGCGCAGTTGTACAAAAACCCTGATGCCGGTATTTGGGAATACCGCGGGCGAAAAAGAGTTCACACATTTTCAAGTGTCATGTGCTGGGCGGCGTGCGACCGGCTGGCAAAGATTTCAGAGAAACTCGAGCTTTCGAGTCGCACAAAATACTGGCGAGACACAGCGGACGCGCTACATGCAGATATCTGCCGGCAGGCCTGGGACGAGGACAAGCAAGCATTCACCGAGAGCTTTGGCCGACCGGAATTGGATGCCAGTATGCTGCTGCTGAATCATCTTGGTTTCCTGTCGGCGAATGACCCGCGCTTCCTCAGCACCATAGCGGCAATCGAGTCCGAGTTGCGCCGCGGCGATCATCTCATGCGTTATGGAGTCGCCGACGATTTTGGTGAACCAGAAAGCGCTTTTACCATCTGCACTTTCTGGTACATCGATGCGCTGGCGGCAACCGGCCGTGACCAGGAAGCCAGGGATTTATTCGAAAAAATGCTTCGCTGCCGAAATAACCTTGGACTGTTATCCGAGGACCTGGATCCGAAGACGGGTGAGCTGTGGGGCAACTTCCCGCAAACTTACAGCATGGTCGGGATTATCAATGCCGCACGACGTTTGAGTCGTAGTTGGGAAGAAGCTTTATGACCAGGCTAATCGCCGTATCTAACCGGGTCGCACAACCGAGGAACGGCGCCAAACCCGCCGGTGGATTGGCTACCGGAGTAAATGCTGCACTGGAGGAATACGGTGGCATATGGTTCGGCTGGAATGGAAAAACGACCCGCGGTGAACCGGGTGACCCGAAGCTGGAAAAGTCCGGCAAAGTAACCTACGCGACCATCGATCTGAATGAACAGTCTTATCAGCTGTACTACAATGGCTTCAGCAACACATCGCTATGGCCTGTCTGCCACTACCTGCTGCAGTTCTTTCGTTACGATCATCGCGAATACGACGAATACCGCAGGGTTAACGCATTATTCGCGCGCAAACTCCTGCCGCTGTTGCAGCCGGATGATTTGATCTGGGTACATGACTACCACCTTATACCGTTGGCCGCCGAATTACGCAGGGCGGGCATCACGCAGCCGATAGGGTTTTTTCTACACGTACCTTTTCCGGATATCGACGTTTTCAGAGTGCTTCCGGTCTATCAACAACTGCTCCGCGCTCTTTGTGCATATGACGTGGTCGGATTTCACACGAAGCGGGATCTTCGCTCATTTAAGGAAGCCGTCGCACAAAGAGAAATTGGTGGTATCGAACATGCGAACCGACGAAAATCGACTCCCGAGCACTCTGTGCAGGCTGATGTATTTCCGATCGGCGTTGACGTCTCAGGCTGTCAAAAACTCGCTATCGAAGCAATCCAGACGGACAGGGTCACACGTATGGTGCGTCATCTCCATAAGCGGGATTTGATAATCGGTGTCGACCGGCTCGATTACAGTAAGGGCCTGGAAGAACGTTTTCGAGCCGTGGAACGACTTTTTGAGAATTACCCGGCAAACCGGAATCAGGTTTCCTATATTCAAATTGCGCCAACAACACGCTCAGGCGTTCGAGCATATACGGACATTCGCCACAGACTTGAACAGGCGGCCGGTAAAATAAATGCCGAATTTGCTGACATCGATTGGGTACCGATTCGATATCTGAATAGATCTTTCGATCGTGGCACCCTTATGGGATTCTTTCGGGAAGCTACCGTAGGGTTGGTCACCCCAATTCGGGACGGAATGAATCTGGTTGCAAAAGAATTTGTCGCCTCTCAGGATCCCGATAATCCCGGAGCGCTGGTGCTGTCGACGATGACTGGCGCGGCTAGCGAACTAACCGATGCCATTCTGGTAAATCCGTATGACATCGATGGTGTGGCGGATGGTATTCACAAGGCCTTGTGTATGCCGCTTGGTGAGCGTCAGGAACGACACCAGGGCATGATCGAGATCCTCAAGCGTAACGATATTACGGCCTGGAGGACCAGCTTCATGGAAGCCTTGGTAAAAGCAAACGAAAGAATACGACTCGCTTCATGAGTTGCCTGCTCGCCGATATCGGTGGAACAAATACACAATGTGCTGTCACCGACGCTGACGGCAAGATCGAGAAGATCCAGTCGTTCAGAAATAGTGAGTTTTCAGATCCGGCATCACTACTGGGAACTTACCTGCATAGTGTGGAAGTCGGCCAAAGGCCTGATCGCGCCATGTTAGCGGTGGCGGCACCCATTCGTGGGGACATCGTCAATATGATAAATATCGAATGGCAATTCTCTGCAAATAGCCTGCAAAACCAACTGGGATTCAAGCAGCTGAATCTGCTGAACGACTTCGAGGCGCTGGCCAGAGCATTACCGGAATTTCGCAACGGTGATGTATTAAAGATTGGCTCGGGGGTGTCTGAGGCGGACAAACCCCAAAGCGGTACTTGGCCCGGGAACCGGGTTGGGCGTAGCGGGATTGATCCCGGCAAATACGGGCTGGCTGGCAATCAGCGGGGAGGGTGGCCATGTAAGCCTGCCGGCCGCCAATCAGGAAGAAGCCAGGATTATTTTGCGAGTCCAGGAACAATATGGACATTGCTCGGCAGAGCGGCTGGTTTCCGGTCCGGGACTCTCGCTACTGCACTCCATATTGCACGACTCTGCGGCTGTTCCCGCGGAGGAAATCGGACAACTGGCCACCCAAGGCGATCAGCAGGCCAACGCAAGTCTTGAGCTTTTCTTCCAATTGCTAGGCAACGTCGCAGCAAATCTTGCTTTAACGCTTGGCGCCTTTGGCGGTGTTTATATCGGTGGGGGTATCATCCCGAGGCACGCCGAAAAATTTGCCGCATCAGGCTTTAGGGAACGTTTCGAAGCAAAGGGTCGCTATGGTGATTATCTCGGGTCTATCGCCACATACCTTATTGTCACCGAATACCCAACGCTTACAGGACTAGCCGCCTGTGCAAGCAGCTCTGCTGGCCAGTCCGGTTATTGAGATTTCTCGAGTTCCTTATCCAATTCCCGGGTTCGATCCGCCGATAAATCTTCAACCGTTTTGGCTTTATCGATGGCCTGTACCATTGGATCAAATACCGACTCTGCTGTAGCCGATTCCGACTTATGCTGCTTGGTCGCGGTCGATTCACCTCCTCCACAGCCGGCCAACAAAAACAAAATCAGGATCAGGCCAAATGCACCCTGCGAGGATTTCATATTCATTTTCCTTCCGTGAGTTCGTCGAGAAATGCAGAAAATAGCCGGTTTATCGCGTCGATATTCGCCGTGAGGCGGTGATCACCGTCCAGCAGCATCAGGCGGGCGCCGGTTTCAGAACCGTACCGAACACTACCTTGCCACGGCACCATGTCATCCCGCCAACCGTGAACGATAATAGTCGGACAGACCGGCGGTGCCGGAAGATTTTCCTCGTATCCTGGCAGGTAGAAAGCCGGTGCCAACAAAAATAATCCACGAGCAGTGACCCGTGATGCCGCCGCGGTCGCCACGAAGCCGCCCATACTGCTACCGACCAGCACCATCGATGCAGGCTGCGTTTGACAGTATTCGACAAGCATTTCCACGCGATCTAATGGATTCTGCAGCCGCCGATAATCGAGGGAATCAACAGACCACGACGATGCTTTTGCCGTTTCAGCCATGGCGCGAATTTTCGTTCCCCAGGGACCACTTTCCTGCCCATGAGAAAAACAGATTTTATTCATCAGATGCTTCGATCGATCGATCTGTATCAAATGCGAGCGGACCCCACATCAGTTCGTCCAGATCAGGCTGCCAACGAAATTGTGACATGTCCACGCGGCCGCTAATAAATGTAACGTCTTCACCGGCGAGGCGCCGAGCCTGTTCCTGGTGCGATGGACTGGTTGCCGGAATTGCGATCTTGCCTTGCGCATTCAGCACTCTATGCCATGGCAGATTCATCTCAATGGGTGCATAACGTAGCGCTCTCGCCACTAATCGCGCACCCCTCGCGTACCCGGCAAGTTCGCCAATCTGCCCGTAACTTGCTACTCGACCACTGGGTATGGCTGCAATCGTATTCCAGATCCTCTGATAGTCCTGCTTCGAATTAGCACTCATTCAATTACCTGAAATCTTTGTCCGGAAACTACCGAGCACCATGCTAAATTAACGCGAATAGCCGATCCCGGCGAATGATATGACTCTATCGTCCAGGATTTCACCCCACAATAGCCGGCCTGATGGGATATGACAAAACGAGGATGGGAGTTCTGGATAGATCGCGGTGGCACATTCACCGATGTCATAGCCAAAGGGCCGGATAATAAATTACTGGTGCGAAAGCTGCTGTCGGAGAAGCCTGGCCGGTATGCTGATGCCGCTGTAGCTGGTATTACCGAGATTCTCGCGGAGTACGGTACAGCCGGGCAAGATGGCGCAGCGGAAATCGATGCTATAAAAATGGGCACTACGGCGGCAACCAATGCGTTGCTGGAACGCCGCGGCGAGCCCACCGTTCTCGCGATCACACGCGGGTTTGGCGATGCCTTGAGAATCGGCTATCAAAACCGCCCGGAAATATTTGCGCTCCAGATTTCGCTTCCGGAACAACTCTACCGGGCGGTGATTGAGGTAGCGGAGAGAATCGATGCAAGCGGTTCCGTATTGGTATCCCTGGACACGACCAGCCTTGAAAAAGAACTGCGTTCTCGATACGCGGAAGGCTACCGCTCAATCGCAATTTGCTTCATGCATGCCTACCTGTCACCGAAGCATGAACTCACTGCCGGTGCCCTGGCAAAGCAAATCGGATTCGATCAGGTCTCCCTGTCCCATGAGGTCAGCCCCCTCCAGAAACTCGTTAGTCGTGGTGATACGGCCGTTGTTGATGCTTATCTGTCTCCAGTTCTGGCAGACCATATGGAAAGACTACGGCTGGCTTTATACGAAGCCAGCCTCGTTCCCACGCGCCTGATGTTCATGCAGAGTAATGGCGGGCTGACCGACGAAAAACATTTTCGGGGCAAAGACAGTATTCTTTCCGGTCCGGCAGGTGGTGTGGTCGGAATGGTTAGTGCTTCCCGAGCGATGGCCGGTGACCATCTTATTGGTTTCGACATGGGTGGCACATCGACCGACGTTTCTTTGTTTTCCGGCGACTTTGAATTCGTGGACTACACGGAGATTGCCGGCGTACGAATGCGCTCGCCGATGATACGCATTCATACCATAGCCGCTGGTGGCGGCTCGATCCTGAAATTCGATTCCGGGCGTTTCCAGGTAGGTCCGGACTCAGCCGGTGCGGATCCCGGCCCTGCATGCTATCGACGCGGTGGCCCGCTGACGGTTACTGACGCAAACCTGATGCTGGGTAAGATTCTTCCCGAATTCTTTCCAAGAGTTTTCGGCACTTCGGGAGACGAACCGCTTGACCGAGACAAAGCTCTCGATGGTTTTTCCAATTTGACCAGGCAAATACACGAAGCGACCGGAAATCCCATCGCTCCGGAGGCGGTGGCGGAGGGGTTTATCAAGATTGCCATTGACAACATGGCCAACGCCATTAAGCGAGTGTCGATTCAACGCGGCTATGATCCCAGAGAATTTACCTTATGCTGTTTTGGTGGGGCCAGTGGCCAGCACGCTTGCATGGTCGCAGAGCAGCTCGGAATAAAAACGATATTGATACATCCGCTGGCCGGCGTGTTGTCAGCATACGGCATTGGCATGGCCCCACTTCGAACGTATGAACAAACAACCATAGAAGTCCCTCTCCGTGCGAGTGAGATTGAGAGGCTTCGCGCCAAGATCGGGAAACTCGTTCAGAGTTGCCGCAAAATGCTGCTGAATCAGGACGTAACTTCTGAATCGATCGTGGTGCACACGACTCTCAACGTGAAAGTGGTCGGTTCCGACGCCACGCTGCCCGTCGTATGGGGCGATCTGGATTCGATGCTACGAATATTCGAAGATGCCCATAATCGTCGCTTTGGCTTTAGCTTCGAAGATAAGAAACTGCAAATTGAGTCCGTACGTGTCGACGCACTAGGAACGATTGACCCTATCGACGCGGGCGAACCAGCACTGACTTGCCAGCGAGCGGCGATCGCAACCAATCAGCAAACCAGGATTTTTTATCGTGGGAACTGGTGCGCGGCAACCGTATACCACCGGGACAATCTGATCAGCGGAGAGATAATTTCCGGGCCGGCAATCATTATTGATAACACTACTACCACAATTGTGGAATCAGGTTGGCAACTTCGAATCGATACTTCAGGTCACCTGATTCTTGATCGCGTCAAATCCGAATCCGTGAAGCCGCGGTTCAGCACGACTGTTGACCCTGTGATGCTCGAAGTTTTCAACAATCATTTCATGAATATCGCCGAGAATATGGGCACCGTTCTCGAGAACACCGCGCATTCAGTCAATATTAAGGAGCGACTGGATTTCTCATGCGCCGTGTTTGACAGCGGCGGCAACCTGATAGCCAATGCGCCACACATCCCCGTTCACCTTGGCGCCATGGGCGACAGCGTCCAAGCCATCATCGCGGATAATGCAGGCTCTATCAGGGCCGGCAATGTTTATATGCTAAATACGCCCTACAATGGCGGTTCCCATCTTCCCGACGTCACGGTCGTCACGCCGGTCATCGGTGAAGACCAACAAAGTATTCTATTTTTCGTCGCCTGCCGGGCGCACCACGCCGATATCGGCGGCATAAGTCCCGGATCCATGCCGGCACGAAGCAAAACGATTCACGAAGAAGGTATTCTGTTTGATAACTTTCTGCTGGTTTCCGAGCATCAATTCCGCGAAGGCGAGCTTCGGACCCGACTTTCAGAAGAACCCTATCCAGCCCGCAATCCGGAGCAAAACATAGCGGATCTCCGTGCCCAGATCGCCGCTAACGAGAAGGGTGTTCAGGAACTCCATGCCATGATCGATCATTTCGGCCTTGCCACGGTACAAGCCTATATGGGCCACTTGCAGGCTAATGCGGAAGAGTCAGTACGCTCGGTGATCGACAAACTTTCGGATGGTGAATTTCGCCTGGAGATCGACGGCGGGGAGATTATCCAGGTACACATTTCAGTCGATGTGCGGCAGCGTGATGTACTAATCGATTTCACCGGAACCTCGCCGCAAAGTCCGGGAAACTTCAACGCGCCGATCGCGGTGACTCGTGCCGCAACTGTTTACGTATTTCGTTCCTTAATCGCGAAAAACATACCGCTGAATGGCGGCTGCCTGAAACCTATCCAGCTAAAAATTCCCGCAGCTTGCCTGTTGAACCCGAGCTATCCGGCCGCCGTAGTGGCCGGCAACGTTGAAACATCCCAGTGTGTAACCAATGCCCTTTATGGCGCTTTGAGAGTCATGGCGGCGGCGCAGGGCACGATGAACAACCTGAGCTTCGGAAATGATCGCTATCAATATTATGAAACCATTTGCGGCGGTGCCGGAGCTGGTAAAACGTTCGCTGGTGCTGACGGTGTGCAAACTCACATGACTAACTCCCGCATCACCGATCCCGAGGTCCTGGAAACACGTTTCCCGGTCCTGATCCGAAAATTCGCCATTCGTGCCAATAGTGGCGGTGCGGGACATTTCCGCGGTGGGCATGGCGTCATTCGCAAGATTGAGTTTCGACAGCCCATGCAGGTGGCTATTCTTTCGAACAATCGCCGTCTGTCACCATTTGGGCTAATGGGTGGAGAAGCTGGTGAACCGGGCCTGAACTATGTCTTGCGGCACACTGGAGAACGGGAGCCGCTGCAAGCGGTTGACGAGTTGGAAGTTGAGAGCGGCGATGTGCTGGTTATCGAAACACCGGGTGGTGGTGGATTTGGGCCCGCCGGGTAGCCCCAAACCAGGTTTCACTGCGAACAGAAATACAATGTAATATTTCAGACACATGCATTCCAAGCTGCGTTCGAAACCAAAGTTGTCGTGAATACCGATATCGTACTGGTATTGGTAATCCTGGCAGTCGCGCTGGTTTTATTTATCAGCGAGGTCATTCGCATGGATCTGGTCGCGTTGCTGGTTCTATGCGCACTTGCCGTTACCGGTCTGGTTACGCCCAATGAGGCCATCTCCGGATTCAGCAACGCGGCAGTAATCACAGTCTGGGCGATGTTCATTCTAAGTGATGGTCTAACCCGCACCGGCATCGCGAATATTCTGGGCAGGCGGGTCTTGGCAATAGCCGGGCGGCGTGAAATACCGCTGATCTTCTGGATCATGATCATTTCCGGCGGACTGTCCGCGTTTATGAACAATATCGGTGTCGCCGCATTGATGCTGCCGGTCGTGGTCGATATTGCGCGGCGAAGTGAGGTTCCACCGTCCCGTTTGCTGATGCCGCTGGCTTTTGGTTGCCTGCTGGGTGGGCTGACAACCCTGATCGGCACCCCGCCTAATCTCCTGATCAGTGGTGCACTTGTGCAAAACGGCCTGCGGCCTTTTGCATTGTTTGATTTTACGCCGGTGGGGCTGGGAGCGATGCTGGCGGGAACGCTATTTATGGCGCTACTGGGCAGACTGATGCTGCCGCGAACCGATCCGGCATCACAAACTAAGAAGCATTCTCAGCGCAACATGCGGGCCCAATATGGCTTACAGGAACGCACTTTCGCTATGACCGTCCCCTACGATTCGGTATTGGTCGGTAAAACTCTGGCGGCCAGTCGAATCAGCTCCGCTGCCGGACTGATCGTAATGGCTCTGGAGCGCCGGAATAGCGTCATGACATTGCCCTCTCGACAAACAGTACTGGAGGGCGGCGACAAACTGATGATCCAGGGGCGACTCGATCGATTCAATGAAATGCGCCAATGGAGTGACCTGGTGATCGAACGCGAAGCCCCACTGATTCAGGCCTTGTTGTCGGGTCAAATCCAGCTTGTCGAAGTGACCGTGGCCGAAGACTCGACACTGGTCAAAGGTCTTCTGCACCACACTGAGTTTCGACGTCGCTTTGGCGCCAACGTACTCGCAATCCGGCGCGACGATCTGGTGCGGCGGGTCAATCTGGCCTACGTCCCAATACGCGCCGGTGATCGTTTACTTCTGCAAGGGAGCGAAAACATAGTAAACGAACTGGAGGCAAGCCATGAGTTCTCTGAAATTCGCATCGCAACCGAAGAAGACCTGACCACCAACTACCGTCTTCAGGAACGAATTTTTGTCGTTCGCGTACCCCACGATTCAAGGCTCGGCGGCTCAACGCTGGCAAAAAGTCGAATCGGTGATGCCTTTGATTTCCGCTTGCTGGCGACTTTTCGCGAAGGGACCCTGCAATTTATGCCGGAGCCGGATGAAGTCATCCTCGGTGGGGATTTATTACTCCTGCAAGGACGCCCTGAGGATCTGGATGTGCTGGTGGGCTTACAGGAGCTCACTATTACCGAGGAAATGCCGGCGAACCTGAATGTCTTTGAATCTGATCGTCTAGGCACGCTCGAAGCAACACTCGCTCCGCAATCTCCGCTCGCCGGTACACCTGTTTCCGACGTAAACTTTCACGATAAATACGGGCTGGAACTCGTCGCTATCTGGCGATCCGGTAAAGCAATTCGATCCGACCTGGACCGACTGGTACTGCTTCACGGCGACGCATTGCTGTTTGTCGGTCCACGCAACAAACTTATGTTGCTGAACGATGATCCCGACTTCCTGGTGGTTACTTCAGTCAGCATCTCTGCTGTTGACACCCGTCGGGCGCCACTCGCCAGCCTGATTATGGTCGGCGTCGTGACCTCTGTATTGATTGGATGGATGCCAATATCGATTGCCGCGATCATTGGTGCAAGTCTCATGGTACTCACTGGTTGTTTGACCATGGAGCAAGCGTATCGCGCGATAGACTGGCGGGCTGTATTTCTGATCGCAGGTATGCTGCCGCTTGGGATAGCCATGCAGGAAACGGGAACCGCCGAATATCTGGCCGAAAAGATGATGAGCGTTCTCGGCGATTTTGGACCCTGGCCAGTCATCATGGGCCTGTATGCGGTAACATCGCTGGCCACCATGATCATCCCGACAGCGGCACTGGTCGTGTTGATGTCGCCGATCGTATTATCAGCATGCGTGGAAATGGGCATTCAACCACATACGGCGATGATGGCCGTCGCCATGGCGGCTTCGGCCAGCTTCACAAGTCCTATCTCGCACCCGGCAAATATCCTGGTCATGGGGCCAGGCGGTTATCGCTTCTCCGATTACATCAAGCTCGGCATGCCGCTCACATTGGTAATTTTTGCGGCAGTTATGATCTTGCTGCCAATCTTCTGGCCGTTGAATCCCGCTTAGGCTGAAAGCGTTCCTCTGGACTCTTCGAAAAAAAGTAACGGGAATCCAGCTGCTGCCGGGTCACGGGATCAACACGACCGAGCCGGTCGTGTTGCGCGCCTCAAGGTCAATATGCGCCTGCGCAGCATCTTTGAGTGGATAGGTCTGGTTAACATGTATGTTGATCGATCCCGTTTCTATCAATCCAAACAGTTCGTCAGCGGCTGCGACGAGATCGGCCCGCTCGCGAATAAAGTCGAATATCACCGGCCTTGTAAGCATCAGCGATCCTCGCCGTGCAAGCTCCATTGGTGAAAAGGGCTCGACCGCGCCAGACGCGTTACCGTAAGTCACCATCATCCCGTGCCGGCGTAAGCAGTCCAGCGACCGGAAAAAACTGTCTTTGCCAACAGAATCGTAGACCGCGGCAACCCCCAGTCCATCGGTCAATTCACGTACGTGGCCAACAAAGTCCGGATCGTCCGACCGTACGATATGCTCGCAGCCATTATCCAGTGCCAGAGAAGCCTTTTCGTCGGTGCTTACAACGCCAATTACATGCGCCTCGAGGCTTGCCGCCCATTGGCTCGCAATCAGGCCAACCCCACCTGCAGCCGCATACAATAAAATCTGCTGGCCGGCTTTCACTGGAAAACTCCGCCGTAACAAATACCAGGCGGTCAATCCTTTCAGCATTGCACCAGCAGCGGTTTCGCTGGAAATATCGTCAGGAATTTTTACCAATCGATCCGCAGCAAAAACCCGCATTTGCGCGTACGCGCCGGGAGGCAATCCAACGTAAGCCACCCGATCACCGACTACAACCGTATCAACTCCGTCCCCAACGGCCTCGACGATACCGGCTGCTTCAGCTCCAAGTCCTGCTGGCAGTTCCAGCGGATACAAGCCGGAGCGATGATAGGTATCAATAAAATTCAGGCCAACGGCCTGCTGCCGAATCAATGCCATACCACGCTGCAAGGGGGGTATTTCGATCTGACGCCAATCCAGAACTTCCGGACCGCCAAATTGATCAATCTGAATTGCGTAGGACATACGAAACCTCTGAAAAATCAAATCATCGTGGGGCTGCGAGTATAATCCCCAATGCTTACTGGCAAAATGCCAGGGTTCACCAAGAATCAAACAGAGACAAAAATGTCCGATACCATCGTCATCGCCGGAGCAGGTCATGCGGCAGGGCAAGCCGTCGTATCACTGCGGCAGGGTGGCTTTTCCGGGCGAATCGTCATGATTGGCGACGAGCCGTATCTTCCTTATCAACGTCCGCCTTTGTCTAAGAAGTTTCTTGCCGGAGATCTTGAACTTGAACGTCTGCACATCCGCCAGGAACGATTCTACGCCGAACATGACATTGATGTCCGCCTGGCAACGCGTGTTGAGGAAATCGATCGACCGAAACAAATGGTATTACTCAGTGACGGCGATCGTCTCTCTTATGATCGCTTGCTGCTCGCGATCGGCAGCCATGTCAGAAAACTTGATACAGCAGGCTCAGAACTGGAGGGCGTTCACTACTTGCGCACCATCGACGATGTTCTCGGAATCCGGGCAAGTTTCAAATTGGACGCCGAGCTGATCGTCATCGGAGCAGGCTATATCGGTCTTGAGGTTGCTGCTGTCGCCGTAAGCCGGGGACTGAGAGTAACGGTACTCGAAGTTGCCGACAGGGTTATGAATCGTGTAGTGGCGCCTGAAGTCTCCAGTTTTTTCGAGCGGGTACACCGCGAAGCGGGGGTCGACATCCGCTGCAACAGAGATCCGGGCGGGATCCTGGTCGGCGATCAACATGTGCGCGCAGTGCGATCACCTGATGGTGCTGAGTTGCCGGCTGATCTGGTTGTCATTGGCGTCGGTATTTTGCCGACCGTGGATATCGCGGTATCAGCCGGATTGGAATGTGACAACGGCATCGTCGTTGATGAATTCTGTCGCACCGGCGATGCCCATATTTTAGCCATCGGGGATTGTACAAATCATCCTAACCAATTATTAGGTCGCCGGCTGCGCCTGGAATCCGTGCACAACGCGCAGGAACAAGCAAAGACCGCCGCAGCCACTCTTCTCGGAAAACTAAGCCCTTATGCGCAAATACCATGGTTCTGGTCGGATCAATATGATTTGAAGCTTCAGATCGTCGGCATTTCTACTGGTTATGATCGGGTCGTGTTACGAGGTGATCCGAGCAGCCGATCGTTCGCTGCTTTTTATATGCGTGGTGATCTACTGATCGCAGTCGATGCCATCAACAAAGCGCGCGAATTCATGTTGTCAAAGAAATTGATCGCCAGCGGCGCCAGAATTGATCCTGAAATACTGGCTGACACGGAAATACCATTCAAGGACCTGGCGTCTGCCGCATTGAGTTAAGGAACCTCTGATTAATTCTGGGCGAGCGGCTATGAGATTCGATGTGGTCTCCGGCAAGGCGCGGATCGCAGCTAATAGCTGGACTATTGGCAAGATTCGCAACGCCGCAGGGGGCCGTTTCGGGCTCATAGACGCCGTTCATGAATTAATCAGAGGTTCCTTAAACGGTTGGCAGCTTACTGCCCTGTGCCGGAGATAAGTTTACTTTTGCCGGGACAGGACAATAGAATTCAGCGGAAATACCGATCCAGGTATTCTTCAAAACTGGAATTGTCTCCTGCTTCTATAGCAGCTTGCCGCTCCAAGGATGAAATGGACTCCTGATGGAGCATTTCGTGATGTACATTCAATTCCGGGCTAAGTTCCTTGAAGTATTCCGCATGACCTCGGCTGAGACTCATTGCATAGCTGAACATCGGTTGACCAGTTTTCAGTAGTTCCGATATCAGCAACGCCGACGGTGTCAGATCTGCGTCGGTCACGGCCCGAGCCTGATTTCGGATTGCCTCTACATAGCCATGTTCGTTTCCTTTATCCAGAATTTCCGCTACTGCCAGCATACCGTCACAGATTTCTTCGCCCCACGCGCACAGCGAAAGCAAGGAGCCATTGCGTCGCAGTTGCAATCCCGGTTCCCGACCCCGTGCGGCGACAATTGCCCGATTCTGTGTATTCGTTTCATGCTCAATCTGATCGATGGGCGGACTGTCGCTCAACAGACAATAGATTGAAAACACTTCAAGAAATTTGATCTGCCTCTGGCTTATACCTACAGGGTCGAAAGGACTGATATCCAGGGCGCGAAGCTCGACGTATTCAACGCCACGCCGCTGGAGCGCTTGGGTAGCGCGCTCTCCGCTGTATGCGACACGCTTCGGCCTTATAGTGCTGTAATACTCATTCTCAATTTGCAAGCGATTGACATTCAGCTGAAGATATTCAGAGCCTGCCTTGACGCCGATTTTCTGATATTCGGGGTTCGGTGTACGCACGGCCTGGGTCAGATCTCGAATGTATTCACTTAGACTGTTAGCGGAAATATTCAGCGAGGCTTGATTGGTATGCTGATAACCGATATCGCTCATCCGTAGTGACGTTGCATGCGGCCCATAAAGAGTGCCGTGATCAAATTCATTAAGGTTCGTTTCCACACCGCTCAAAAAGCTTTTACAGACAGCCGGTGACGCTCCAAACAAATACAGTAAAAACCAATCAAGGCGTCGAACATTTCTCACCAAGCCAAGGTAAGTCTCCGAACGAAAGTCCGTTTCGTTCTCGCTGGATTTTTCGATATCCTGATAGATTGGCCAGAAGAGTTCAGATAAAGAATAATTGAAGTGGATCCCTGATATGGCCTGCATACGGCGACCGTAACGGTGCCCGAGGCCACGACGATAAACCGTCTTCATCGTCCCTATATTCGAGGTACCGTAGTTCGCTAGCGGTATATCCGCTTCGGATCTGATCATACAAGGCATGCTCAGCGCCCACAGCAACTCCGCACCAATCGCCTCATAAACAAACTGATGAATATCACACAGAAATTGAATCGCTCCCCAAGACGACTGCACCGGCGGAGTTACAAACTCAAGCAATGCCTCTGAATAGTCAGTAGTGATATATCGATTTGTCAAAGCAGAGCCCAAGGCCCTGGAATGTGGTGTGGTCGATATATACCCGTCCTGCGTCACTCGCAGGCTCTCCTTTTCAACCCCTAATTGGCCACCGCGTAACGAACTACCGGATTCCAGCGAGGATAACGCATTCAGGCGAATCTCAAATCTATCGGTCATTCAATGGTCCTATTTAGTGCCCTGCCCCGATTTCAGTTTCAGACCCTTATGTCCGTGCTTGCGTCCGAAGCAATCACGTCAATAATGTATTGGTCTAACCAGCTATTTAATCGGTAATCCGACAGGAACCCGCAGTGTCCTCCGTATGCGCTTCTGTCAATCGTCAAGCATGATGGGCGTGCAATCCGCTCGGAGCCGAAAATCGGAATAACGGGATCATCGTTGGCCAGGAGCATTGTAGATGGCACCGCCAAGCCGGTCAGCCGATTACCGGTTAGCGCATAACCGTTGAGATACGACTCAAGGTCCGGAAAGTCCGTATACCTCAACACAAAATAATTCGTCATGCTACGCAACGTAGTAAATCTTTTCAGGTTCGAAAAATCGTATAAATTGGGGAACGCCGCCTTCTTTTTCTGCAGCGAATATCTCCATTTACGAATGAAAAAAACACGATAGCCGAGCCAACCCATATCCAGAGAGTCCATAGTCTGCTTCGGATCCAACACCGGGCACAAAGCAACCACTTGCTTTATCTTCAGTTGCGCCTCAACTGCCTTGGCCGCAATGCGCAGCGAAAAGTTACCCCCCAAAGAGAAGCCCACCAGAAAAATAGCCTCATCGGGAAACGATTCCTGAACCCAACGTACCGCGCCAATCACTTCAGCAAGACGACAAGAGTGGAACATACCCTGATTCAGATGGTGGGAGTCACCATGGTCACGTAAATTTATCCGAACTATCCTATACCCGGCTTGAGAAAGTCGCGTCGCCGCTGACAACAAATAAGTGGAGTTAGCACTCCCCTCCCAACCATGTATCAAGACAACAACTTTACAAATTTCGCCTGTTCGCGGCGGCGTATGGTGCAATAATAGACGTACGCCATCACCGCAATCTGCGATTTCATCTCGTGAATTCGCCAACATGCCGGCCGCATTCGAGAGCACCCTGAAACGCCTTGGCCCGATATTCGCGAGAGAAGATTGTGCATGAGGCCCGCGCAGCAATCTCGGGGGCATAAATTCGATCATTGAATAAAATTGTCGAGCTCAGTATCAGCTTCATCAACGACACTATCGACGTTCGCAAGTAACCGAATACGTACGCGATTGTTTTGCTGCGCAACCTGATTCCACTCTCCCGCCAGATTTTCCGGAGAACTCGTCGGATATGGATACAGCGGACTGGTATTACCAATTGCATTTACCTGTATACGAATATCCTGAGCCACCCCCCCCTCATGGGCTGCCAGATAATTTGCGAAGGCTACCGATTGTGTCGCCGAGAGGATCTGTGCATCCTCTGTGGTGAGACCAATTCGGTCACATTCTGTTACCGGTATGTCATCCGGTGCCGATGTGAATCCACCATCATCACTTCGCACATCACAAAAATCGCCAACGTGACTGTTTATCTCTACCACTCCATAAAATCCAAGGGACCGCAGCCGATTTACCAACGTATCAAGGCCCTCCATGCGCTTATCGCCCAAAGGTATTTCCGCGGGGCCGTAGACACCACTTTGGTTAACAGTCCACTCAAGACTGGCAATCATCTCCGCAAAGCGGCTTGCCGCCCTTGGCACATCCGCCATGTCACGATCGGCGGAACTTTGCGCTATTGTCTGAACGCGGCTCGATTCAAGCATGCTCAATAAATTAGCATTCTGCTCATACACCGCCTGCCATTTCCCCTCGATATCCCGATAGGACCAGAAAAAAATCAGTGCCAGTGCGACAAGTGCCGTGGCCAGCAGGCCTGTCGAAGTCGGGCTGCGCTGCCGTTCTGATTTCCCGCCGAAGAACCCAGTGGATGTCGCCTCTTCGCCTGGATTTTTATGCGCGGCCGTGTCACTCAATAATCGGGATACACTGGCCTCGATATCGGCACGAAGTGCCTGCCCGTGATGCTTCAACATTTGCTCGAACCATCTGTGGAGTTCACCCCAATCTGCCGGCTCCAACATTCTTTCAACATCTTCCAAAGTATGTTCGAAATCCGGCTCGTCCAGGATTTCTTCATCGACAACCTCGAAAAATTCTTGCGGTTCATCAGGAATCAGATGCAATGATTTCAGCATGTCGGAAACCTGAACCGGTTTGATCTGTTTTGGCAATACGCCGACAGCCCCAAGCGCTCTTGCCTGGCCGACATAAAGTTCACCGGCCTGAGAGGTATACATCATGATCGGAATCGTAGCGGTGGCAGGATTATTTTTTATTGCACGGACTGCCTGAAACCCGTCCATGCCGGGCATCATGTGGTCCATAAAAATGACATCCGGCCGTGAATCACTCAGAAAATCCAAAGCGTCTTCGGCGGATTCGGCCATTTCCACTTTTATGCGATGCTGCAGCAGCATCTGACCGAGTAAATGACGAGCCGTACGCGAATCGTCAACAATCAATGCGGATTTCCGTTCGGATAAACTCACTTTTCAACGAATCCTTAACGCTTGTCCTTCATTTTATAGCGCCAGACGGGCCAACGGCCAGACAGCTTGTCGGGAAACCATACACTTTCGGCGTTCTCTCAGTGAATAGCACTGCTGAACCGCCTTGCAGTAAGCTCGGCTGACAGCGATCATATTGCTGCCGGGCCGTAAAATAATCATCAACCGGCAGAAAACTAAGATCAACAATTCTTGTCATACCGGTATTGGGGGATACGGTTCGCGAGCCATGGTTCTGCTCCGTATTTATAGAAAAACAAGTGCCCCCGCAAACCGTGAAATACATAGGGTGATCTATGTCGCCTCTTAAAATGCTTGCCAAATACCGAGCAGTTGCCGTTTTCATACTGATAGGCATTGCAGCATTCATAGCTATCATTCTGTATTTTCTCGGTCCAGAGCGCCTCGATGACTGGATCCTACCTATCTTCATTGTCATAGGCATCCTTTCGTGCGTCGCCGCCGTCCTGGCATATAGGCAGTTGACTGTTCTAAGCAGGCTCGCCGGAGACGCCAGCCGTTTGGCTGGTGGCGATTTCAATGTGCCCGAAATCCCGATTCAGAGTCAAGATGATCTCGGGCAGCTTTCAGCAGCTCTCTGTCAAATGCGAAATCAACTGCACGGTACTACATTATCGCGTCAGCGCCTGGATCGCATATTGGACGCTATGGGCGACGCAATAATTCTTACCGATCCAGATGGGAAAATAACCCGCGTCAACGAAGCCGCAACAAAATTACTCGGGTGGCCGGAGAATAAACTGCTCGGAATGCCGATCCTCTCATTTGTCGCGCCGCCCAATCGAGACAGCTTTACGTTGTCTAACAAAAAGCGGCCGTTGGAAACGGTTTTTATTTCCAGTACGACAACGGAAATACCCATCTCATATACGAGCTCAAACATTGATGCGGATGACCTTGATTTCGCCGGATTCATAATTACGGCTCGAAACATAGCCGAGCGCAAGATGACGGAGCAGCGAATTCGATACCTGGCAAGAATAGACGCTCTGACCAGGGTCCCGAACAGAATGCAGTTTCAACATCTGCTGCAGCGCTCAATTGCACGCTGCCGACGAAGCAGGAAGGAGCTTGCGCTGCTTTATCTGGATGTGGACCGATTTAAGGACATCAATGACACCTTTGGTCATTCCGCAGGAGACGCCTGCCTCGAAGCTGTGGCTGATCGGCTCGCGAAAATTTTGCCCGATGGCGCAATTATTGGTCGACTGGCCGGGGATGAGTTTGGAGTTGTACTCGAACTGGACGAACCCAACGACAATATCCCGGCTTACCTGCAATCGATTTCGAAATTGATACTTACCGAACTCTCCAGATTGCTCATTGTGCAGGGTCACGAAATCTACATGGCTATAAGTATCGGAGTAGGCCGCTATCCAAAGGATGCCGATAACGTAATAGATCTCATACGTAATGCCGATGCCGCCCTTTACCGTACAAAAAGGGCAGGTGGACATAATTTCGAATTCTTTGATCCGGAAATGAATGCTTTAGCGGCGGAGAGACTTATGCTTAAAAGCAAGCTCAGACGCTCATATGAGCTGGATGAGCTACTGATGCACTACCAACCTAAAATCAGTCTGGCAACCGGCGAAATCGTTGGTGCCGAAGCCCTCGTGCGCTGGGAGCTTTCCGAACGCGGACTGGTGTTGCCATCAGAATTTATCCCATTGGCTGAAGAGACAAATCTCATCATTCAGATCGGAGAGTGGGTCTTGAATAAAGTTTGCTCTGACGTCAGCCACTGGCAAAGAGAACTTACGTCCCTTGGGCACATTTCAGTCAACCTTTCTCTTAAGCAATTGAGACAACCGAATTTTAGCACCCGCATTCAGGCAATCTTTCAGCAACATGGTATTTTGCCGAGTTCATTCGAACTTGAAATTACCGAAACGACCCTGATGCGGGATGCAGAGAGCACGATTGAGATTCTAAAGGAGCTCCATGAACTTGGCTTGAATCTTTCCATAGACGATTTTGGTACTGGTTATTCATCGCTTAGCGCTTTACAACAATTCCCGATTGGCACACTTAAGATCGATCAATCATTTATTCGAGATATGACGGCGAGCAAAGATGCAGCGACCATTGTGTCCACCATTATCGATATGGCCCACAGTATGAACATGTATGTTGTTGCCGAGGGAGTCGAATCCGAACTGCAGCTCGATTTACTAAAAGTATTGAATTGCGACTTTGCTCAGGGCTTGTTATTCGGTCAACCGATGGCGGCAGCTGATTACTTCGACCTGCTGCGAGCTGAACAAGAAGGGAGAGCCTCTCATAGTTCGCTATTTGCTTGATAATCAGTATGTTATAAGGGCATTATTGATTAGCCGATGGGGAAACCTCCATTGATAGATCTCAATTGGCCAAGGCCCTTTAATGTGGGGCATAATCCTGCCACAAGAAAAAAGCGTTATGGATTATTGGATTTCCTAATATCGCCGCTTCTTCTAGAATAATGACAAGCCACCATCAGAACACTTTACGTTCATCCGAGGACGACGACGAATGTTAAGACTACACCGTTTAATGATAACCGCGGCTGCCGCAATCTGTACTTCACACGCATATGCTGAATGCTCGTCTCCAGAAGCAGTGGCCGTACCCGACGGGACAACGGCAACCAGCGAGGAAATGGTCGCAGCCCAGACGTATGTGAAACAATACATGGCCGAAATGGAACTTTATCTTGACTGTCTGGATCAGGAAGAAGTCGCCTTGTCGGAACCACCGACAGATGAGGAAAAGAAATTACACACCAAGCGCCACAACACAGCCGTCGATACTATGGAAGGCATCGCGGCGAAATTTAATAAACAGGTCCGGGCCTTTAAAAAGGCCAATCCTTAATTAAACTGACGATTCCTCGCAAAGAGTCCGGCCCCGGATGCCAGATCAGCCTGCGGATGCCAGCATTCCTTCAAAGTGATATTCATGGGTTCAGCAGATCGCGGATAATCCCGTTCAAAATCAACAGGACAGCTCAATGACACAAGCCACTAGAGTGACCATTACCGGTGCGGCCGGGCAAATCGGCTATCAGTTGGCCTTTCGTATAGCTTCGGGGCAGCTGCTGGGAACCAATAAACCGGTCATTCTCCAGTTACTCGAAATTCCACCAGCCCTGGATGCCTTGAAGGGCGTCGCGATGGAACTCGACGATTGTGCGTTTCCAACCCTGGAGGGCGTTATCGCTACAGATCAGCTGGAGGTGGGATTTCGCGACGCGGATTACGCCCTGCTCGTCGGCGCGAAACCGCGTGGCCCGGGCATGGAGCGGGCGGATCTCCTCAAGGGAAATGCGCAAATATTTTCCGTTCAGGGCGCGGCGCTGAATGAGCATGCCAAACGCGAAGTCAAAGTCCTGGTTGTCGGAAACCCGGCGAATACCAATGCTTTGATCGCTCAACAGAACGCGCCGGATCTGAAGCCCGAGAATTTTACCGCCATGACACGACTCGATCATAACCGTGCACTTGCCCAGCTTGCGGTCAAGACCGGCAATCATGTGAATCAAATCAGGTATATGACGATTTGGGGTAACCATTCCGCCACTCAATATCCGGACATCAGCCACGCGACGGTTAACGACCGCTCTGCTGCCGATCTGGTGGATGAGAGCTGGATAGTCAACGAGTTCATACCGACTGTACAACAACGAGGTGCGGCGATTATTAAGGCGCGCGGCTTGTCCAGCGCGGCATCAGCCGCATCATCGGCGATTGACCATGTAAGAGATTGGGCCCTGGGCACGGCCGGCGATGATTGGGTCAGCATGGCCGTATCGGCGGACGGTAGTTATGGAATTGAACCCGGGGTGATCTATTCTTTTCCGTGTCGCTGCGGCCAAGGAGGTTATGAAATTGTCCAGGGCCTTGAAATAAGCGACCTCAGCCGAAATCGTATCGACATCTCCGATAAGGAGTTACGCGAGGAACGCGCAGCTGTCGAGGATCTGCTGTAAATGGGAACATATTAACCGCCAGACAATAGAGACAGCTCCAGGATCCCGCGTATAGACCGCGTGAGTCAGCATAGATGGGAAGGTAGTGAATCTGAACATTTTTGGCGCTTTTCCACTGGGTTATAGTGAACCCGGTATATTGACAGACGACTAAGGGGTCCCGATCGTGTCTGCATTCATTCTTTGGCTCATCTGGCTACTCGCAATTATTTCCGTCGCCTCGACGCTTGCCTACCGGCGGATAGACCTCAGGACATCGACAATCATTCTTGGATTTACCGTTTTGGCCTATAGCTTGTTCGGCGCTGGCTACTGGTGGTGGAAATTGCTTCTGTGGGGGACATACGGCGGCTTGATTGCATTGAATGTGCCGGCTTTTCGTCGACAAAGGATCACCGCACCACTACTCAATATCTATCGATCTATATTGCCCTCTATTTCAGATACTGAAAGGGAGGCCCTGGAAGCGGGTACTGTCTGGTGGGATGGTGAGCTATTCAGCGGCCGGCCGGATTGGAGCAAACTTACGGCTTTGCCAGCTCCTCACTACACGGACGAGGAGCAAGCTTTCCTCGACGGCCCGACTGAAGATTTATGCCGCATGCTTGACGACTGGGAAATATCTCACAAGCTTGCGGACTTCCCGGAAGAAGTCTGGGCATTTATCAAGGAACACCGTTTCTTCGCGATGATCATTCCGAAAGAATACGGTGGGCTGGAATTTTCGCCGTCCGCGATTGTGGCGGTGCTCACGAAACTTGCGAGTCGCAGCGTCGGCGCCGCATCGACCATTGGTGTACCCAATTCACTGGGCCCCGCCGAATTATTGCTGCATTACGGAACCGAGGAACAGAAAGATCATTATTTACCAGGATTAGCCAGCGGCGATGAAATTCCCTGCTTCGCCTTGACCGCGCCCCGCGCCGGCTCCGACGCTTCAGCGATTCCGGACACCGGCATCGTCTGCAAAGGCCAGTTCAATGGGAAGGAAATCATCGGTATCCGGCTGAACTGGGACAAGCGTTACATCACCCTGGCACCGATCGCGACGGTTCTGGGACTGGCTTTCAAACTGTATGACCCGGATCATTTGATCGGCGAAAAGGATGAGTATGGCATCACGGCCGCACTGATCCCGACGGACACACCTGGGGTAATAACAGGCCGCCGGCATTTCCCACTGAATGCCTCGTTTCAAAACGGTCCCACTCAGGGCAAGGATGTATTTCAGCCGCTAGATTGCATCATCGGTGGCCCGGAACGGGCCGGTCAAGGCTGGAAAATGCTTGTCGAGCAACTGGCGGCAGGACGCTCCGTTGTCCTGCCGGCAAACTCTGCGGGTGGGAGCAAGGCAGCTGTATGGGCATCGGGCGCCTATACGCGTATCCGCAAACAATTCAATCAGTCAGTCAGCCGTTTCGAAGGGGTTGGCGAAGTCCTCGCACGCATGGCAGGGCACACCTATATTGCCACTGCTGGTGTGAGCGTCACCTGTGTGGCGCTGGATCGGGGTGAAAAGCCCGCCGTTCCATCCGCGATTTTAAAATATCACTGTACGGAACTCGGTCGAAAAATTGCCAACGATGCAATGGATGTGCATGGTGGCAAAGGCATCATTCTGGGGCCGAAAAATTATCTCGGCCGAGGTTACCAGGCCGTACCAATTGCTATCACCGTCGAAGGCGCAAATATACTTACTCGCAGTCTGATTATATTCGGCCAAGGAGCTATCCGTTGTCATCCGTTCGTGCTGCAGGAAATGCAGGCCGCTCAGGATTCCGACTTCGAACGTGGTTTGCGAGATTTCGATACAGCGCTTTTTGGACACCTCGGCTATGCTGCCAGCAACGCCGCCCGCTCGTTTTTCCTGGCGCTAACTCAAGCCCGATTCAGCGAAGCACCGTATACCGGGCCGATCGCCCGCTATTATCAGCATATCAATCGCTACAGCGCAGCGTTCGCATTGGCGGCAGATGTTTCGATGCTGATTCTCGGGGGCGAATTGAAACGCAGGGAATCGCTGTCTGCAAGACTTGGCGATGTTTTCAGTTCAATGTACCTGGCCAGCATGGTACTCAAACACTACGAGAATCAAGGTCGTCCGGTGGCGGATTTCCCGCTCGTTGAGTGGTCGTGCCGCACACTGCTCTATCAGGCTCAGGAGCAACTACACGGGTTCCTGCGTAATTTCCCTAATCGTCCGGTGGCGGCAGGATTACGCGCCCTGATATTCCCCCGCGGACGGACCTATTCAGCCCCATCCGATGAATTGGGTCAACGAATTGTGGATCTGATCACGTATCCGACGGAAACCAGAGATCGCCTGTGCGCCGGGATCTATGCGACAGTGGAACCCGGTAACCCACTTGGGTTGCTGCAGGCTGCACTCGAAGCCACTGAAGCAGCGACACCGCTGGAGGAGAAGTTGCGGAATGCCGTTCGCGCGGGGGTTATTACGGCGGAGGATCCGATCGAGAGGATCGACGCGGCCCAGGAAGCCGGGATTCTGAGCGCTGACGAAGCACAACAATTACGTGAACTGGACAAGCAGGTCATGGAACTGATCGAAGTGGATGATTTTAGCAGCGCCGAACTTCGGGCGTCCGGCTGACTGCCGATTATCGCACGAGGCTCCACGAACCCACGGCTTCCAAATTTCGACATCCAAAACTATGCCACCAGCTATCATGACACTGCCAATGCGGTCGGTTAACATGCCCGTTTATTCCAGCCTCCGGGAGATACCCATGAAACCGCCTATCGGGCTTTTGTTGATCTGTGCCGTCACAGGGATCCTCGCAGGCTGCGGAAGCGATCAATCAACTCCGTCCGAGCCAGCCGCAGAAGTCCCGCCAACAGCGGTGAAAATGCCGCAATCGGTATCGGCGCCCGGGGCTACCGTATTTTTTGTCAGTCCAGTCGATGGCGCCGCTGTTACATCGCCCGTGGAAATCAAATTCGGAGTCAGCGGAATTGCCATCGCGCCAGCCGGCGAAAGCCTTGAAAACTCCGGCCACCATCATTTGCTGGTAGATATGCAGTTGGCGGATATGACCAAGCCCATCCCGAAAGGTGCACAGCAAATTCATTTCGGTAAGGGACAGACCGAGGCCACGATAGAGCTCGAACCCGGAACGCACTCGCTGCAACTGGTTCTGGGTGACAGCAATCATATCCCACATATTCCGCCGGTCGTGTCTAACACGATAACAATCACGGTAGAATGACGGGTTTAAAACATACGGATCAGCAGATATAGATGGCTACACAAACCCTTGGACTCAGCGGACTCTCGGTGTACCTGCCGCCTTATCGGGTCGACCTGGAAAGATGGTGCGACTGGACGGGTGCAGAATGGGAGAAGATTCGCCAGGTTGTCGGCACTGGTTTTCGTCTGTTGGGTCCGCAACAAAGCATCTACACGATGGCCGCTAATGCGGTTTTGCGTCTGATCAAGCATTACGACATCGATCCCGCGAAAGTGCGCTATCTAGCGCTCGGTACAGAATCAAGCACGGACAATTCCGCTGGCGCCATTATCATCAAGGGAATGGTAAATAAAGCGCTGAAAGGCCTTGGATTCCCTGCACTGTCGAGGAACTGCGAAGTACCCGAGTTCAAACACGCCTGTCTCGGTGGAATATATGGCCTGAAAAATGCCCTCCGCTTTCTCGGCATGGACGGTGATGATTCCGTCGCAATCGTAGTCTGCGCCGATAAGGCGCTTTACGAGCGGGGCAGTAGCGGTGAGCCGACTCAGGGTGCAGGTGCTGTCGCAATGTTGCTGACTGCTGAACCCGGTATCGCCTCTATAGATCTATGCCAGTCAGGCACCGCATCTGATTATCGCGGCGTGGATTTCAGAAAGCCTTTGATCAACAGGAATGGCACCGGAGCAAGTCCTGAGTTTGTCGATATCCCAGTGTATAACGGCAAATATTCCACGAGTTGCTATGTGGACGAGATGCAACGCGCTCTCGAAGATATGTACCGGAAACGAGAAATCAATGCTATCGACCACCTGCATGCCGTCGAAGCGGTATTCATGCATCGACCATATCAGCGTATGCCTGAAACCGGTTGGGGTATGGCCTATTTGTTTGCGCTTACGAACGGAGGTCAGAAGGACCTTGAAGAGCTGAACGAGTATTGTAATTCTGCGGGAATTTCCGTGGATGAGTTCATCACGGAAGTTCGTTCAGCGCCGGACCTGGCAAGCTTTGCTGTCCGCGAGCGTATAAGTGATGAAATTTTCCCGCACGGCCTCAGGATCCTGAAAGTATTCCGACGCAGTGATGCTTTCGATCAATATGTGCGAAAAAAAATCTCGCTGGGAACTGATGAAATGCTTGAGCTTGGCAATCTCTATACAGCTGCGCTTCCTGCGTGGCTGGCGGCAGGCCTTGAGGATGCCCGCCAACAAAATATCGATCTGGACGACAAAGAGGTCCTGCTGGTCGGCTATGGTAGCGGTGATGCCGCCGATGCTATTCCGATGAAAATAGTCCCTGGATGGCGCACGGCCGTCGCGGCGATAAATTTCCAATCCGCGCTTAATCCAAGCATTGATCTGTCTCATGATCAATATCTGGCGCTTAGAGATCGCGGAGTGACAACCGGGCTCAGATATGCGCCTAGCGCAGAATTCGTTGTAGACAGAATTGGGTCCGAAACCACCCAGATCTTTCAGGATGCCGGCATCGAATACTATCGGTACATACAATAACAACTGTTATCGCACCAGACGCGCAAGTCATCATCATACGGAAACGGCAGTTCCTGCAACTTAGAGGCCACGCTCGATAGTCAATCCCTTCGCCGCTAACGGGCTTTCCAGGACGAAATGTCCGGCACCGATAAAATCCTTGCGGACGGCATCGGCCACATCTCGAGAATCGGTGAATGCAAATCCAAAATCGCCGCCCCCGGCGCCGGATGTTTTATACCGGGCACCATGCTGCTCCGCCAGCTTCCGAAGTCGCTCGTGCACGTCAGTATTTATTCCAATTGCCGCTTCACGGTCAAAGTCCCGTAGTGCTCGGTCGTATCCATCGAGGGCCGTAAGGATATTGTCCACCGATTGCTCCAGCCAAGCCGCAAAAACCCGCTCTGAGTGGTCCTGCAAGCTCTGCATTTGCCTGTCAAAAGCACCGGGGTAACGATCACGATAGGCGTTGAACCGGGACAGTAGTTCTATGGTCGATGCACTTGTGCCGGACCAGACAGGCAACAGGAACAGACCGTCCGGCCAGCCAAGGCGACTAATCGAAAAATTCGCATCAGCTTGCTTCATTCGAATACCCAGTACGCCACCGTTAATGGCCGCGGCGATATCAACTCCACTACCCTGGCCATCTTGAAACCTGCGGTGCGCTTCACAACAAAAGCTGCTGATGCCCTGGATGTCGCGCGGAAAGGACAAGGCATCGAATAAGGCGCCAACTAGTGCGACGAGTACGGCCGCGCTGGAGCCCAGACCAAGCTTCCGGCGCTCCGCCCCGACGAGCTTATAGAACGCATCGGTTTTCATGCTGACCCTGAGTGCAGGAACGCACCCAAAATCCTGCTGTTCGTCCAGGAACGTAGTCAGAACCACTTGCAAAATCCGGCCTCTTTCACCCGGTGCACGCCCCAACCATTGGAACCCCGTCTGTTCATGACAATGAAAACGAAATTCCTGTCCGCTGACAGAATCGACAAGAACACTGTCGGTTTTCGCAACTCTCGACACCGTTGCTTGAGCGCGAACATCAAGAGCCATTACAACCGCAGGCGCTCCGTGTAATACAGCGTATTCGCCAGCTATTACGAGTTTCCCTGGCGCCGATGCGTCACTCATGGATAGCAGAACTCCGGCTTTTATTGCATTATCTGCCGGGCGCCTTCGCCCAGATCGCTGATGATAATCCGGCGAACACCGGGAATTGCTCGCAATGCATCCGCGACCGCATTTGCTGATGTGGGTAAACAAATGGCTTTAACCTGCGGTCCCGCATCTACGGTAAAAAATACGGGCAACCCTTCAGCACGCAACTCAACCACCTTCCGCATACAGGCCAGTGTTTCGGGTAACCAATATAAAAGCGGTGGGCGGGTCGTCATCATGACCGAATGCATTTTCAAACAGTTGCATTCAGCAAGCTCAGCCAATGAAAAAAAGTCCTTGTGACGGATATATTCGAGAGCTTGCTGTATATCCGTCGCATGAGCTTCTACCCACGCGTCATAGTAGTCTGAAGTTAAGCGACTGCGTTCCATTCCGACTCTCGACGTTATGGATTTTTGCGCGTCTGTAGTGACTGCAACAACTACCACTAATGGCCAGTCTGCCGGGCGAAGTATCTGTTCACATACGGTGCCCTGATCATCATTCTGCAGCAGTACAAATCCGCCAAACATTGATCGCGGCGCCGAACCCGAACCGATACGCGCGATATCCAGTAAGCGAGGGTCACTTGCATCCAAACCG